>Ga0082335_1000548_pt1 | contig 92843 bp, 79 predicted proteins | sample Subgrocontami58m_FD_72375 | JGI IMG/M metagenome (GOLD analysis project Ga0082335, IMG submission 72375) | Subsurface groundwater microbial communities from S. Glens Falls, New York, USA - GMW37 contaminated, 5.8 m (SPADES assembly) (version 2) ...
ACGCTATGAGCGAGCCACACCCGGCGGGCGGGCAAGGAGCGTGGGAGCCAGGCGGTCACCGACCTCGCACCCTAGGGCCCGCGTGGCCCGGGTGCTGTCCGCATCTAAACAAGTCAGGAGCGTGGCTTTCACCTCGACGCACTGCTGCCCACCTGGTCCGTGTCCATCGTATCGGCACGAGTGGAGGACACCGGATGAGCGCAATCGGGGTTGATACCCACAAGGCGGCGCTGGCAGCCTGCGTCGTCGACGCGCTGGGCATGCCACGCTCGGAGCGGATCTTCGATAACGATCCGGCAGGTCACCGGGCGCTGCTCGACTGGGCTCAGGCGTCGGAGCCGGACGCGATCATCGGGGTCGAGGGATCGGCGAGCTTCGGGGCGCCGGCGGCCAGGTTCCTCATCGCCGCCGGGCGATCGGTCCGGGAAGTCCCACCACAGCTCGCGCGGCGCGAACGGATCCGCACCCGGCGGGCCGGCAAGAGCGACCCAGGCGATGCCCTGGCCATCGCGCGGGTGACCCTCCGGGAATCCGACCTGCCACCCGTCCGGTTGGCTGACCGGAGCCTCGAGATCCAGCTCCTCGTCGGGGCGCGCGAGGACGTAGTCCTGGAGATGACTCGCGTGCGCAACCGACTCCACGCCGACCTCCGGGTCCTCGTGCCCGGCTATGGCGCGCGTGCGAGCAATCTCACGACCATTCGGCATCAGCGCGCCGTCGCCCGGCTCCTGGCACGACTCGTCGGCGTCCAGGCCGAGCTCGCCCGGGGTCGCCTCAGGCGGCTCGGCTCCCTCGCGAGCGAGGAACGTGCGCTCGCCGGGCAGATCGAGGCGCGGGTCAAGGGTCATCCACTGCTCGCCCTCCCGGGTGCCGGCGTGATCGTCACAGCGACACTCGTCGGCGAGGTGGGCGATGTTCGACGGTTCCGGTCCGCCGATGCCTTCGCGGCTCTGGCCGGGGTCGCACCCATCCCGGCCAGCTCCGGCCAGACCCAGCGGATGCGGCTCAACCGGGGCGGCAACCGCCAGCTCAATCGGGCGTTCTACACGATCGCCCTGTCACAGGCCTTCCACCACCCGCCCGCCAAGGCGTACATCGCGCGGCAGCGGGCCGCGGGCAAGACCTGGCGCGAGGCCCTCCGGGCCCTCAAACGCCAGCTCGTTCGGACCGTCTTCCGGCTGCTCCAGGCCGGTGCCGCACCGGTCGAACTGGCGGCTTGACAACATAGGAGCTTGGATTACCGGGGTCGTCACAGGAACTGGGATGCTGCCCGGCCACCAGTGATACTCGCCGGCCACCCGGTTGCAATGGCGGCTGCGCGTACGCACCGCGCTATCCGGCGGAGCGCTCGCCTCCGACGGGAATCGCGACCGGCTTGCCGGCCCAGTCCTCGGCCACCCAGACGTAGGCCGGGTCGAACTTCTGCGTCACCGGGCGCACGTCGCCGCCGAGGAAGTTGAGGTAGTAGGCATTGGTCCCGGGCGCGGTCGCGACGGTGTGGTAGCCCTCGTGGACGAGGATGAGATCGCCATCCCGCGCGCAGAAGGAGAGATCAAGGTCGCTCTCCGGCGAGTAGATCCGCTGGTAGGCGAAGCCGTCGCGCGGCTGGAGACGGAAGTAGTAGGTCTCTTCGTGATAGGACGTCCCATCCTTGCCGTCATGGCGGTGCGGCGGGAAGCTGGACCAGTTGCCGCTCGGGGTCAGGATCTCGTAGGCGATCAGCCGTTCTGCGGGAAGGCTCAGATCGAGGGTGCCGGTCACACCCCGGCTGACGTTCGCGCCCCCGCGCACGGCGGTTGCCAGCTCGGCCGGTGCGATCATCCGCGCCGGGTAGCGGCCTTCGGCCGGGACACCGCCGGTCGCGAACTCGAACGCCGTGATCGACGTGATCGCATAGGCCGTCCGCGGCGGCAGGTAGGCCACGTGCGGCAGATCTGTGAAGACGTCGCGCCGTGAGACCGTGTGGTCCTGGCCGGCGAACTCGAAGCGCGCGGTCCCGGCGAGCGGGACGACGGCGACCTCATTCGGCCCGCTGTCCCCTTGATGTCGCTCGCCCGCCACGAGGGCCACGACGCTGGACGAGACGTACTTCCAGTCGACCGTCTCTGGAGTGATGTCGAGCAGCGTGCCCGGGCCGGCGGCCGAGACAAGATGTCGGAGCGGTTTCGTCGTCATGCCTTCCTCCTCGTCGGCGTGTCCTGAAGCTCGAGTCTGACTCTGTCCGCCACTCGTGCCGCCGTGAGCCCGTGCTTCTCGAGCAGAAAGTCATTGGGTGCGGACTCGCCCCAGCAATCCTCGAGCCCGATCCGGACGAGGTGCCTGGGCAGGTGCGTTGTCAGGATTTCGGCGATCAGCCCGCCGAGCCCTCCGATCACAGAGTGTTCCTCGACGCTGACCACGAGGCTCGAACGGCCAACGGCCGCGACGATGGCGTGTGCATCGACCGGCTTGATCGACGGCACATGGAGGACGCCGGCAGACACCCCGGTTGCCTCGAGCAGGACGGCAGCTGCCAGGCAGCGCGACGTCTGGGGACCCGTCGAGATCAGCAACACGTCGCTCCCGTCGCGCAGCTGGTGGACGCGGCCTGGCTCAAATCGATACGCGACGTCGAACAGCACCGGCGCCGGATCCCGGGTCAGGCGAAGGTATACGGGGCCGTCGAACTCGGTTGCCCAGCGGGTCATCGCCGCGCACTCGATCTCGTCACCCGGCGCGAGCACCGTCATGCCGGGCATCGCCCGCATGATCGCAAGGTCCTGGACGTCCTGATGCGTCTTCCCGGTGAGCCCCGTCAGCAGCCCTCCGTACCCGGCGCCGATCTTGACGTTCGCATGCGGCTGAGCCACGACGAGGCGGACCTGGTCGAGCGCACGATGCGTCAGGAACACGGCGAACGACGACAGCCAGGGGATATAGCCCATCGTCGCCAGGCCGGCCGCCACCCCGACCATGTTCTGCTCGGCGATCCCCATCTCGAGGAAGCGCTCGGGGTGCCGGCGGGCGAAGATGTCCGCCTTGGTGGAGGTGGCCAGGTCCCCGTCGAGCACGAGGATGTCGGGATTCGTCTCGCCGAGCTCGGCGAGCGTCTCTCCCCAGGTCTCGCGCAGTGGTCTCATTCGGGCTGACCCGAGGCATCGATACCCAGCTCGAGGCGGGCGGCCTCGAGCTCGTCGGCGGTGGGCACGCGAGCGTGCCAGGCGTGACGCCCTTCCGTGAAGGAGAGCCCCCTACCCTTGATCGTCCGGGCCAGGATCACGGTCGGCCGGCTTCCCGCGGCTGCCTCGCCGGCATCCGCACAGGCGCTGATGATCGCCTCGAAGTCGTGGCCGTCGACCTCCAGCACCCGCCATCCGAATCCGTCGAAGATGCCGCGCAGCGTGTCTCCCGGAAACGGCTCGCTGCGGTCGCCGCGAGCATCGGGTTCGTCTCCGAGCGGCCAGCCGTACTGCTGCAGGCCGTTGTGATCCACGATCGCGATCAGGTTGCCGAGGCGATACCTCGCGGCGACCTGGACGGATTCCCAGACCATCCCCTCCTGGCACTCGCCGTCGCCGAGCATCACGTAGGTGCGGAAGTCGCGACCTCGGAGCCTCGCCCCGAGCGCGATCCCGACCCCCACCGCGAGTCCCTGCCCGAGCGATCCAGTGGACGCATCGAGTCCCGGCAGCCGGGTCATGTCGGGGTGTCCTTGCAGCCGCGAGTCACCCTTGTCGAACGTGGCCAGCTCCGCGATGGGGAAGTAGCCGCGCTGCGCCATGACCGCATAGAGACCGATCGCCGAGTGGCCCTTCGAGAGGATGAAGCGGTCGCGGTCGGCCCAGGCCGGTTCCTCCACGCGGACATCCAGCACCCGGAAGTAGAGGGCGACCAGGAGATCCATCGCCGACAGCGGTCCGCCGACGTGGCCGGCTCCACTGCCCGCCACGGTGCTCATGACGAGCCACCGACCGAGGCGCGCCCGCGCCTCGAGCTCGGCGTGGGGGGAGGTGACGCCCTCGCTGGTCACCCGAGCCGCTGCAGGGCGCGTGCCTTGTCGTATCCCTGGCGCGCCGTCCTGACCCCTGCCTGCCCGCTCACCTCCGCCGCGGGAACGTCCCACCAGCCCTCGAATCCGGGGACCCGCTTCTCGGGATCGATGGGCACGACGATGACCGTGACCCGGTCGGCCCGATCGGCCTGGGCGAGCGCGGCCTTCAGCTCCACCGCCGTGGCGGCGAAGATCGCGAGGGCGCCCATCGCCTCCGCATGCCCGCGGTAGTCGACCGGTACGTACGGTCCGGTCAGGCGGTTGCGGCCCTTGTCGCGGAAGCGCAGGTCGTTTCCGAAATCCGGCACGCCGACCGATCGCGCGAGGCCCGTGATGCACCCGAAGCCGTGGTTGTCGAGCAGGACGATCGTGAACTTCAAACCCTCGGCGACCGCGGTGACGACTTCCGAGTTGAGCATCAGGTAGGAGCCGTCTCCGACCATGACGACGACCCGCCGGCCGGGCTCCGCGAGCGCCACGCCCAGCCCCGCTGCGACCTCGTAGCCCATGCACGAGTAGCCGTACTCGACGTGGTAGGCCTTCGGGTCCTCGGTGCGCCAGAGCTTCAGCAGGTCGCCGGGGAGGCTCCCGGCGGCGCAGATCACGGTGGCCTTCCCGCCGAGGGCGTCGTTCACGATGCCGATCACCTCGGCCTGTCCGAGATCGCCGGCCTCGGCGTCACCCGTCCGGAGGGCCGTCACGATGCCGTCCCACTCGGTCTTGAGCTGGCCAATCCGCCGGCGGAACGAGTCGGAGGTCCCCCGGTGTCCGGCGGACTCGAGGGCCGCCGCCAGCGCGGCAAGGGCCTCGCGGGCATCCGCGACGAGCGGCACGGCGCGCAACTTGTGGGCGTCCATCGGCGCGACGTTGATGCCGACGAAGACGGCATCCGGGTTCTGAAACGTCGTCCTAGACGACGTGACGAAGTCCCCCATGCGGGTGCCGACGCAGAGGATGAGGTCAGCATCGTGCGCCAGCCGGTTCGCCGCCACCCCGCCATTCGCGCCGATCGGCCCGACGGTCATTGGATGGTTCCACGAGAGGGCGCCCTTCCCGGCCTGCGTCTCGGCCACCGGGATCCCGAACCGCGACGCGAAGGCGTCGAGCTCACGGGTCGCCTCGGAATAGATCGTCCCGCCGCCAGTAATGATCAGGGGCGACTTGGCCTCCAACAGCAGCTGAACCACGTCGGCGACGACCGACGGTTCGGGGACCGGCCGGCGCACCCGCCAGACGCGGCGCTCAAAGAACTCGGCCGGCCAGTCGTACGCCTCGGACTGGACGTCCTCGGGCAGCGACACGGTCACGGCGCCGGTCTCGACCGGGTCGGTCAGGACGCGGAAGACTTCCGGCAGGCTCGCGACCAGCTGCTCCGGACGCGAGATCCGGTCGAAGAAGCGCGAGACGGGCCGGAAGGCGTCGCTCGCGCTGACATCGTGCTCGACTGGATGTTCCACCTGCTGGAGTACCGGGTCTGACGAGCGGTTGGCGAAGTAGTCGCTCGGGAGGAGCAGGACGGGGATCCGGTTGACCGTCGCGGCGGCCGCGCCGGTGATCATGTTGGTGGCGCCCGGACCGATCGACGACGTGCAGGCAAACGTCTGGAGGCGGTTCCGGTGCCGCGCGTAGGCGGCCGCGATGTGGACCTGCCCCTGCTCGTTCTGGGGCCGGTAGTACGGCATGTCCTCGGCGTCACCGAGCTCCTCGAGCGCTTGCCCGAGGCCGGCGACGTTGCCGTGTCCGAAGATCCCCCACACGCCGGTGATGAAGCGCTGCTGCCGGCCATCGCGCTCCACGTACTGCCTGGCCATGAACCGGACGATGGCCTGGCCAGTCGTCAGTCGAAACGTCGTCATCGGGGGCCTCCCCGCAACACGTCCGGGCTCGACAACACCTCGAGATCGGCGGTCGAGCACGAGTCATTCCAGAAGTCCGTGGTTGTCGGGCGGACCATTCGTGCGAGTGGGCTGTCTGAGTTCAGATCCATGCAGCCCTCCGGAAAGAGGCGTCCGACGCGTCGGTGATTCGACTTGCGCAACCGATTGCAGGAAGGTAGCATCGGCTGAAGGCGCACGTCAACAGTTCGGTGAGTGATCGATGCCCTCTATGCGTCGGCCGCGAGTGGAGTGCGCACGCCCGTCGTCCTGCCGCCCGGGTTCTGATCCACGAAGGGCGGCGCGGTTGGCGATCAGCCGCCGAGCAGCGGCCGCATGAATGCGGCACCGAGCTCCACGCCTTCGCGCGGCGTGACGCTGGCATCTTCGTTCTCAATCGCCAGGACATCGTCGTAGCCGACCTCGCGCAGCGCGGCGACAAAGGCCGCCCAGAAGGCACGACCGTGGACGCTGCCAACCGTCCGGAAGACCCAGGCCCGATTTGCCGCGTCCTCGAACGGTCGCTGGTCCAGGACGCCGGCCAGGGCGACCTGATCGGCGATTACCTCGGTGTCCTTCAGGTGGACGTGATGCACAGCCGGGCCGAGAGCGCGGATGACCGCGAGTGGATCCATCTGCTGCCAGAACAAATGCGAGGGATCCACGTTGGCCCCAATGACCGGCCCGATCGCGTCCCGCATTCGGAGCAGCGTCGGCACGTTGTAGACCAGGTGCAGTGGATGCAGCTCGAACGCAATCTGCTCGACGCCGTGGGTCCTGGCGTCCTGCGCCAGGTCCCGCCACAGCTCCAGCGCCTGGTCCCACTGCCTGTCCAGCAACGCCATCGCGTCGGACGGCCACGGGTACCACGCAAAGTTGACGGTCGTCGCGGCCGGACCGTCGCCGGGGCTTCCGGACATGGACACGAGCTTCGTCACTCCGAGTTCACCGGCCAGCCTGAACGTCGCCCGGATGAGGGTCACGTGATCCTGTCCGTGCACCGGATGCATGGGCCAGGCCGAGCAGTTCAGGGCCGCGATCCGGAGTCCGCGATCCGTGAACGCCCGGGCAAAGGCCGCTCGCCGGCTCGCATCCCCGAGCAATTCGCCGATCCGGAGATGCGGTGCGGACGACTGCCCACCGGTGGCAATCTCGATCCCGGTGGCACCGACGCGCGCGGCCAGGTCGAGGGCCGCCTCGAACGAATCGTCCTTGACCGAATCCGTGTACAGCCCGAGTTCCACCGAGCACCTCCTGGCCGCCTGCGAACCGCCGATGGCGGCTTGTGCATTCGGTTGCACGGACGCTAGCATTGCCCCGACAACGGCGTCAACGCGGGCCGTCGGAGGGGGGGCAGAGACCTTGGATTCACCGACTCCGATCGGCATCGGCGTGGTTGGTTACGGCCTCGCCGGTCGGTTCTTCCATGCCCCCTTCATCGATGCCTGCAACGGGCTGGAGCTGCGTGCCATTGCCACGTCCGATCCATCGCCGCATCCTTGATCGCCGCCCACTTGCGCAACCGATTGCAGGACGGTAGGATCGGCCGGCTGGACCAAGTAGATCGGAGGCCGGATCGTGAACGCATCTGCCGGCCCGGCTAGTCCTCTGGCCAGTCCTGTGGTGCTGGCCGACGCGTGGAACGCCTCCGATCCGGAACTGGCCGATCGTCTTCACCCGCTCTACCGCGGGGCGCTCGGGCGCCTGCCGGAGGGCGATCAGGTGTTCCGGGGCATCCCATTCCGGCTTGGGGAGCGCCGGCTCGGACGGCGCTGGCTCCTGGTCGATCGCGAGCGGACCATCGACCTTCGCGGCCATGGACCCGCCAGCCACGTGGTCATCGCCCACTTCTCTGACAGCTGGCGTGATCCGGACGGCACTCGACCGGCGGGCATGCCGGTTGGCTGGGTCGTGCCGGCCGGCGAGGTTCTCGCACGCTACGAACTCGTCGGCATGGACGGCCGGAGCCAGATCCTGGAGGTCAGACGAAGGTTCGAGATCAACGACGGGATCATCGGCTGGGGCTTCCTCCCGTTCGCTGCCGTCGGTCACCTTCCGGATGAGGTCGTCGATTGGCGCGGACCGCATCCACGCCAGGGACCCGGGCGCTACGCCCCCGCCGGCCAGGCGGGGCCGCTGACGATGCTGCCGGGAGCGTGGGGCCCGGCCCAGACCGGCGTGGGCGACCACGTGCCCACGCCGGATGACGACGTGACGTACTGGCTGCACGCGATCCCGATCGACGGCACGGCCGACCTCGCCGAGCTGCGCGTCGCCCCGTTCGGCGACGGGAGGCCGGGCACGGCGGTGGTCGTGGCTGGCGTGACCCTGTTTGCCGGCTCGGCCAGCCCACTCACGGCCGGACCGCGCCGCCAGATCCTCGTCCAGGGGTTTGGCGAGGGCCTCCCGAGCGTCGACCTGGGGATTGCGATCGCCTCGCGTTCGCTCGAGCGACCCCTGGCAGAGACCCGGCCGGAGACCCCGATTGGATGGGGTCGCGCGGGCCAGCCACGGAGCGCTCAGCCCGCCGCGGACCGGCGCGGCAGAGTCGTCGACATCGCCGTTGCGCCGGATGCCGTGGTGCGGTTCGGAGACTGGGAGCTGCCGGCCGCCCGCCTTGATGAGCGGGCAGTCAGCCCTGATGGCAGGATCGCGATCCAGCCGCTGGCGCCGTGCGACGTTCGGGTCGAGGTGACGGTCACCGACGGGTCGACCGGAGAGGCCACTCCGGCGAGGGTCCGATTCGTTGCCGCCGACGGACGCTACCTTCCGCCACTCGGCCATCGCGAAGAGGTCAACCCGGGGATCTTCGAGGACTCCGGGGCGGACCTGATCCTTGGCGGGGACACCTACGCGTATGTGCCTGGAACCTTCGAGATCGACCTGCCGCCCGGGGCGGTCGAGATCCAGGTCGTCAAGGGCTTCGATCATCGGCCCGTCCGTACCGCCCTGGTCGTGGACCCGACGACGCGGCGCCTGGACATTCCGCTCGAGCGGCCGATCGATCTTCGCCCGGCGGGCTGGCAGACGGCCGATCCGCACGTCCACTTCATCTCGCCGTCCACCGCACTGCTTCAGGCCGCGGCTGAGGATGTGACGTTCGTGCACCTCCTCGCCACCCAGTGGGGCGACCAGTACACGACCGTCAACGATCTCCCATGGGGCTCTTCCACGGATCCCGGCGGTCGACACACGGTCATCGTGGGAACCGAGAATCGATCGAACATGCTGGGCCATCTCGGTCTCCTCGGAGCGCGTCGGCCGGCGCTCTCCATGTCTGCCGGGGGCGCGCCGGAGGGGCGGATCGGCGGGGCGCTGACGGAGCTTCTCGCCGACTGGGCAGACCGCTGTCATGCCGAGGGCGGACTGGTCGTGGCCGCCCACTTCCCGCTGCCCTACGCGGAGATCGCGACCGATATCGTCACCGGTCGAATCGATGCGGTCGAGATGCAGTGCTTTGCGCCCGGCCTCGATAACCCATCCATCCTCGAGTGGTACCGGTTCCTCAACTGCGGCTACCGGCTGCCGGTCCTGGGCGGGACGGACAAGATGTCCGCCGAAGTGCCGGTCGGCGCAGTTCGGACGTATGCCCGCCTCGATCTCGACGCTCCACTGACCTTCGACTCGTGGTCGGCGGCGGTGCGGGCAGGCCGAACATTCGCGACGTCGGGTCCGATCATCGAGCTGACCGTTGCTGGGCACAGCCCCGGTGACGTCCTGTCACTCCCGTCCTCCGGTGGGCGCGTCGAGGTCCACGTTCGTGCTCGGTCGGCCCAGCGGCTCATCAGCGGCGTGGAGGTCGTGGTCAACGGGCGGGTCGTGGCGGTCCAGGAATCGGCGACCTCGAGCGACGACCTCAGTGTCAAGACGCTCGTCGACATCCGGGACGGAGCGTGGATCGCGGGCCGATCCCGGAGCGTGCACGAGGTCCACTCGGCCTTCAACTCGAGCATGGCCTCCCACACATCGCCGGTCTACGTCGAGGTTCGGGACCGCCCGCTGTTCAACGCGGATGACGCCGGGGTCATCCTCGACATCATCAACGGGACGCTGGGCTGGGTCCGGGACATGGCCGCCGTCGGCCGGCCGCTTGACCGGGCTCGGATGGTGGACCTCATCGCCGACAGCGCCGCGCTGCTCAAGGATCGTCTCGACACGCACCACAGGAGGGTCGTCTGACGTGAAGATCGCGCTTGATCCGTACATGCTCCGCGGCCTTCCATTCGGGGAGGTCTGTCGTATCGCGGCAGACATCGGGTACGACGCGATCGAGCTGTCACCGCGCTCCGACTTCATCCCGTTCTTCACCCATCCGCGCGCCGATCGCAGCCGGGTCGCGGAGTTCCGGACGGCCCTGCGCGAGACGGGTATCGAGATCTCGTCCGTCCTGCCGCTGTATCGCTGGTCCAGCCCGGACGAGGACGAGCGTCTGGCCGCCGTCCGCTACTGGAAGCGGGCAATCCAGCTGACCGTCGAGCTCGGCGTCACGGTCATGAACTCGGAGTTCAACGGCCGGCCCGAGGCCGCAGCCGCCAGCGAGGCGCAGTTCTGGAGATGCATGGAAGAGCTGCTCCCGATCTTCGATCGGGAGGGGATCCACCTGAACCTCGAAGCACACCCCGACGATTTCGTGGAGCGGAACGACGCCGCGGTGGACCTGGTCCGGGGCATCGACTCACCGGGGGTCGGCTACCTCTTCTGTGCACCCCACACGTTCCACCTCGGCGATGACATCGGGGCGATGATCGAATACGCCGCGCCCGTCCTTCGGCAGGTGCACATCGCCGATGTCTTCAACCATCGCGCCTCGTCCGGCCTGCGCTACATCGTCAATCCGCCCGGGTCCGCCGCGCGAGTCCATCAGCACCTGGACATCGGACAGGGCGAGGTGGACTGGGATGCCTGCTTCGCGGCACTCCGGAGGGTCCGCTTCGACGGCATCCTGACCAGCTGTGTCTTCGCCTGGGAGGAACGCGCGGTCGAATCGTCCCGCTTCATGCTGGAGCGGATCCGCCACTACCTCGACGTGCACCCGAAGCTTGAGGGCAATTGAACCGTGAATGCTGAGCGCGTCGGGATCGGCCTCGTGGGTGCCGGGCGGATGGGTTCCATCCACGCCAGGCTCGTCAGCTCGAGCGTGCCCCAGGCAACGCTGGTCGGGATCGCCGACCTGAATGTGGATGCGGGCAACCGTCTCGCGGCGCAGGTCGGCGGCCCGCCGGTGTTCTCTTCGATCGACGCACTGCTGGAGACTCCGGGCCTCGATGCCGTGCTGATCGCCACCTCTTCCAGCCAGCACCTCGCCGCGATCCGGGTGGCCGCCAGTGCCGGCAAGGACATCCTGTGCGAGAAACCCATCGCGTTGACGCTCGCCGACACGGACGCCGCGATCGCCGCTGCGGCCGAGGCCGGCGTCCGCCTCCAGGTGGGGTTCATGCGCCGTTGGGAGCCGGACTACGTCCGGGCAAAGGCCCGGCTGGCGTCAGGCTCCTACGGACGGCCGATGCTGTTCAAGTCCCTGCAGTTCGACCCCGAGCCGCCGCCGTTGACGTTCGCCGATCCGGCGGTCAGCGGCGGGATCATGATCGACATGGGGATCCATGAGTTCGACCTGGCTCGATGGCTCATGGCCGACGAGGTTGCCGAGGTGCATGTCTACGGCTCCACCTACGCCCATCCAACCCTCGCGTCTGTTGGTGACGTGGACAGCGCCGTCGTCAACATCCGCTTCCGGAGCGGAGCCACCGGTTCCGTTGAACTGGCCCGGAACACGACGTACGGGGAGGATGTCCGAACCGAGGTGTTGGCCACGAAGGGATCCGTCTGGGTGGGTCTTCTCTCCCTCACGCAGGGGGCGTCGAGCGGCGGCGGCGTGGCCGACGCGATCGCGGTCGATGCCCTCGATACTGCCGTTCCGCGCTTCGAGCGCGGATTGGCAGCCCAGGCGCGGGGCTTCGTGGCGGCCATCCTGGAGGATCGTCCGGTGGCGGTGACCGGGGCGGACGGACGCGCCGCGCTCGAGATCGCCGTGGCGGCCGCTCGATCGCTCCGTGAGGGCCGTCCGGTCGAGGTGCGACGCGAAGCATGACGACCCGCCCCGCCGCAGGCCTTCTTGGGCAGCGACCCGGTCCCCGTGATCCCATCCGCATCGGGTTCCAGGTATGGGGGCAGTCAATAGGCTGGGCCGACCTGATGGCGACCGGACCGCGCATCGAGGGGCTCGGTTTTGCCAGCCTCTTCGCGAATGACCACTTCATGCCGATCCTCGGTGACGGCGACGGCCCGATTGTTGGCTCGTCCGGTCCGGTCTTCGAGGGCTGGATGCCGCTCGCCGGCTGGGCCGGCCTGACCGACCACATCCCACTCGGGGTCATGGTGTCCGGAGCGGGATATCGGAACGTCGGACTGACCGTGAAGATGGCGACCGCGCTCGATCACGCGAGCAACGGCCGGGGGATCCTCGGCCTTGGTGCCGGCTGGCACGAACCAGAGCATCGGGCGTTCGGCTACGAAGTCGTGCCGATCGGCGATCGGATCAGCCGGCTGGATGAAGCTTCCCGGGTAGCTCGCGGTCTGCTCGACGGGAAGACGGTCACCCTTGAAGGGACTTGGGTGACGGCCCACGAACTGAGCAACCTGCCTCCACCGGCGCAGCCCCACCTGCCGCTCCTCCTCGGGGGGAGCGGGGAGCGTCGCACGCTGCGCATCGTGGCCCGCGATGCCGACATCTGGAACGGTGAGGGAGACCCGGCGACCTATGCCCGCAAGAACGGCGTCCTCGACGCCCACTGTGCAGAGATCGGGCGTGATCCTGCCGAGGTTCGCAGGACGGTGGGTGTCCCCCCGATATGCATTCGCGACACCAGGCTGGGCGCGGTCGAGGCCCTGACGGAGATCCTCGCCCGCCAGGGCGGGACGAGAACGGACGCCCGTGCCTGGGCCGAGAGCTCGCCGCTCGCCGACACGGAAGAAGTGGTGGCGAGCCTGCTTCGCGCCTGGCACGCGGCGGGCGCCGAGGAGGCGATCGCCGACCTGCCCTGGCCCCACGATGAGGAAACCCTCGAGCGACTTGCCGGACCCGTCCGGCAGCGTCTGACCTGAGCGCGAGTCGGCGGGCCGCCCGCGAAACGCCGCCCGTCGGGACCTCGGACCCGGATCCGCCGTCCGATCCGACCATACCGAGGCCGCGGTCCGGTCCTATCTTGTGCAGTCGCCTTACACGGCCCTGATCAACCTCGCGACCGACCGGGTGGCTCGGTTGCGTGCGGTCCGCCACTCTCGGGGCAGGCGTTCGAGGTGGACGCCAGGCATCGGAGATCGGGAGCGCAGCGATGAAGGGAGTCGTCAATGAGAATCACGAGATCCAGCCGGTGCTTCCGGTGCAGCTCCACGGCCGAGAGCCCGTCCGTCGCGACCACCGTGGCGGCGTCGGAACCGGGTTCGGCTTGTCGATCGTCCGGGCACTGGCCCGCGCCCACAGCGGCGACGCCGTTGCCGAGAACCTGGCGCCCTCGGGGGGCCGCGTGACGGTCACGCTGCCGGGAGTGCCCCCGTCGGCGTGACCGTCGGGCGAGGACGCGGCATGGACTGACAGTCAACGAATCGTGGGCGCACAGTCGCCGGTTGGACTGGGAGTCACGAAACCTGCGCATTCCGGACGGCATTTGCCGCCCAAGGCGTCGCGAAATTGACGGTCAGCCAACATGGCGACATCGGTGCTCGATTCCATTGACCATGGGTCAAGCCCGCTCGCCGCGGCTCACGTCTCGAGGACAACCTGGTCCGGGCCTCCGTCGTTGGCCTCCACCCGGCCGACCCGCCAGTGGGGGACGCCGCGGGCGTCCAGGTTCGCCTCGACGGCCTCGAGGTCGGCCGGTGGGATCGCCGCGAGCAGGCCTCCCGAGGTCTGCGGGTCGTGGGCAAGCGAGACGAGCTCCGGGGCCACGTCCTCGGCGACGGTCAGGGCCGGGAGGACGTAGCGTCGGTTGTGGGCCGCGCCGCCGGTCTCGACACCGGCCTTGGCGAGATCGAGCGCCCCGTCGAGCGCCGGCAGCGCGCCTGCCTCGAAGACGAAGCGCGTACCCGAGGCTCGGGCCATCTCGAGGCCGTGTCCGAGGAGCCCGAAGCCGGTGACGTCGGTGGCGCCGCGAATGCCGTGCTCCGCGAAGACCTCGGCCGCGGCGCGGTTGAGCGACGTCATCTGGTGGATCGCCGCTTCAAGGTCGGCGACGGCCGTCTTCCCCTGGCGGCGTCCGGAGACGAGCAGGCCGGTCCCGAGCCGCTTGGTGAGCACGAGAATGTCGCCCGGCCGCGCTCCACCCTTGCGGAAGAGCCGGTCCGGATGCGCCGCGCCGATGACCGCCAGCCCGTACTTGGGTTCCGGGTCGCGGATGGTGTGGCCGCCGGCGAGCGTGCCACCCGCCTCTCTGACCTTCGACGCGGCGCCCTCGAAGATCGCCGCGAGCGTGTCTCGCGGCAGATCCTCCGGGAACGCGGCGATGGAGAGCGCGAACAGCACCCGTCCGCCCATCGCGAACACATCCGACAGCGCGTTCGCGGCGGCGATCTCGCCATACGTTCGGGGGTCGTCAACGAGGGGCGGGAAGAAGTCGAGCGTGCCGATGATCGCGAGGTTCGGCGAGACGAGGTACGCGGCACCATCATCGGGTGGATCGAGTCCGGCGATGAGCTCGGCGGGTGCGGGCTGCGCACCGAGGCCGCTCAGGGCATCGGCGAGGAGGTCCGCACCCAGTTTGGCAGCGCACCCGCCGCAGTCCGTGAGCTGAGTCAGCTTGATCGGTGGCGGGGGATTGGACGGCGGTTCAGCGCGAGGCAAGGACATGGCCGCATGGTATTCCGCCGGGTACCCGTGCCCCGAACGCCCTCGGCGTTGACGGTCGCGTTGACGGTCCACGGTCGCCGTGCTTGACTTGGAGCGGCGCCCAGACAGCGCCGTTGCGGCCCGCGAGTGGCGCTGCAACCCAACGGTCGCGTCCTCGGACCGGCCTTCGTCGACTCGGTGGCGCAGTACCTGATGATCACACGTGGCTGAGCGCCTTCTCGTTGTCTCCAATCGGCTGCCGCTGACGACGCGCCGGACGGGGACCGAATGGCACGGGGAGCGCAGCAGCGGCGGCCTCGTGGCCGCCCTCGCGCCTGTCATGGAGCGGGCCAAGGGCCTCTGGATCGGCTGGCCGGGAGAGGCGCCTGCGGGCAACGCCGCCGGTCGCGCGGAACTGCTGCGCTCGTGGGAGAAGGAGGATCGGTTCGTCTCGGTGGATCTGCCGCCGAAGATCACCCGGGCGTTCTACGAGGGCTATAGCAACAACACGATCTGGCCACTGCTGCATGGGTTCCCCACGCTGGTCAGCTTCGAACAGGAGACCTGGCTCGCCTACCGGGACGCGAACGAGCGATTCGCCAAGGCGATCCTGGAACGGAGCAAACCAGGCGACCTCGTATGGATCCACGACTACCAGCTGATGCTCGTCCCGGGAATGTTGCGAGAGGCGCAGGCGGGGATCAGGGTCGGCTTCTTCCTCCATGTCCCGTTTCCATCGGCCGAGGTCTTCCGGATCCTGCCGCAGCGGGAGGAGATCCTGAACGGCCTCCTGGGGTCGGACCTGGTGGGGTTCCAGACGCACGAGCATCTGGGCGCCTTCCGACGGACCCTCCTTCAGGTGCTCGGCAGGGACAGCCGCATGGATCGCGTGGAGGTCGACGGCCGGATCGTGGCGCTCGAGGCGCACCCGATCGGGATCGTGACCGACGAGTGGGAACGGCTCGGGACCGAGGACGCCGGGGTCGGCCGGCGTGTCCGTGATCTTCGTGCCCGCCATGCGGGACGCCAGCTGGTCCTGGCCGTGGACCGCCTCGACTACACGAAGGGGATCCCGGAACGGCTCAGGGCGTTCCGCCACTTCCTCATCTCGCGGCCCGAGTGGCGCGGCCGGGTGGCTCTCATCCAGGTGGCCGTTCCATCGAGGGAGCGGATCCCGCAGTACGTCGAGCTTCGGCGCGAGGTCAGCGAGCTGGTGGGCGAGCTCAACGGCGAACTGGGCACCGCGACCTGGAACCCGGTGATCTACCTGCGCCGATCGGTCTCGCAATCCGAGCTCGCCGCTCTGTACGCGGTGGCCGACGTGGCCTGGATCGGGTCCTTGCGCGACGGCATGAACCTCGTGGCCAAGGAGTTCGTCGCCTGCCAGGGCGATCGCGCCGGCGTGCTGCTTCTCAGCGAATTCGCGGGTGCGGCCGGCGAGATGGGCGAGGCGATTCGGGTCAACCCGTATGACGAACCCGGCTCGGCCGCCGCTCTCGAGCGTGCGCTCATGATGCCCGAGGAGGAGCGCGTGGAGCGGCAGACGGCCCTGCTGGCTCGCGTCCGGCGGAGCAACGCCCTCACCTGGGCGGAAGGGTTCGTCGCGCATCTCAAGGCGGCCGTCACCGATCGAGATATCGCCACCGTCGTGGTCAGCGAACCCTCAATAGCCGCGATCCGGCGGTCCTTTCGGGCCGCCGCCCGCCGCGTCTGCTACCTCGACTACGACGGGACGCTCGTCCCGCTCGCGGCACGGCCCGCCGCTGCGACCCCGGGTCCGGGGGTCGGCGAGATCATCAACTCATTGGCCAGGAAGCGCGGCACGACTGTGGTCATCGTGTCGGGGCGCCCGGCGGTTGACCTGGAGCGCTGGTTCGGTCACATCTCGGGTGTCTGGCTGGCGGCCGAGCACGGTGCCCTCCTGCGCGAGCCGGGGAGCAACGAGTGGCACCCGTTGCGGCCAGGCGCGGACGTCGACTGGAAGGCACGGGTGCGCCCGCTCCTCGAGCAGTTCGCCTCGCGGGCCCCGGGCAGCACGGTCGAGGAGAAGGAATACGCGCTGGCCTGGCACTTCCGCCTGGTGGAACCCGAGTTCGGTGTTTGGCTGTCGAACGAGCTCGCGGCGGCACTCGACCAGCAGCTCGCCGGCACGCAGCTCGCCGTCCTCCGGGGCAGCAAGGTCATCGAGGTCCGGTACGCGTGGGCGAACAAGGGCGAGGTTGTGGCGCACGTCAGATCAACCGGTGATACCCCCGAGTTCGAGCTCGCCCTCGGCGACGATCGAACCGACGAGGAGATGTTCGAGCGTTTGCCGGACGAAGCCTGGACGATCCACGTCGGCGCGGGACCCACGCGGGCGCGCTACGCGGTCCCCGCGCCGTCCGCGGCGCTCGCGCTCCTGGCCGCCCTCGCGGGAAGTACGTCCGCCGCCGAGCGTGCCTCCGACTGATCGCCGCCGGACGCCCGCGCCGCGCCCGCTCGGGTGAGCGGCCCATGCTCGGTGGACTGGCTCGAAGCCGCTAGCATGATCCCGGGAGTGGGTTCGGGCCGGTGCCCGGCCCGGTCTTCAAAACCGGTGGCGCGACGCTCGGCGTCGCGCGGTGGGTTCGACTCCCATGCGCTCCCGCCATGCGATCGAGTTCAAGATCGAGGTCGCGCCAGATGTCCTTCGAGCCAGAACAGCCCAGCGAGGGCAACCAGGACGAGCCGGACTGGGCCGCCTATTACCGGCACACGCTCGGTCGTGAGCCGCGGCCAATCTTCACCAAGGGCATGGCAGCGGCCTCCGCCGTGGCGACGACGCCCGGCCAGGCGGTCGAGATCGGGTTCGGGGATGGGACGGAGACACTCGCGTTGCTCGCCTCCGGCTGGAGCGTCCTGGCCATCGATCGCGCGCCGGACGCGGGCAAGGTCCTGCGCTCGCTGGTCCCGGAGGTCGATGCCGATCGGCTGACGATCCAGACGGAGTCGGCCGAGTCGGTTGACCTGCCGCCATTCGACCTGCTGTATTCCGGGTACGCGCTGTCGTTCCTTGAGCCGGCGGCGTTCAGCCGGTTCTGGTCCAACCTGCGCGATCGACTCCGACCCGGTGGACTCGTCGTCCTGAATATCTTCGGCGTCCGCGATACCTGGGCAGGGGACTCCTCCATGACCTTCCTCGACGGCGATGCGGTGCGGCACCTGCTCGATGGGCTCGAGGTGCTCGCCATCGACGAGGAGGACCAGGACGGCGACTCGTTCATTGGCGCCAAGCACTGGCATGTGTTTGACGTGATCGCACGTCGGCCGGTGCTGGAGCACGCGTGACGGACGCGCCGGCCAGCCGGACCACGATGCACCCACCGAGCGTTGAGTGGGTGCTCGCGGTGGCTCGACCGCGCGCCGGCGATCGTGACCCGGACGCGGTCCTTGCGGTCGCGCGCCAGGTGGTCGATGGGGAGCGAGCGCGGCTCGTGGCCGGAGAGGCGCCACGGACGCTGGCCGCGCTTGGTGCCGCTGTCGTGGTGACGCTCGAAGCATTCGATGGTTCGGCCGGGGCTGGCGCGGCTGGCGGGTCTGCCGGGACGGGGCCGACTCCGGTCCTCAACGCGACCGGCGTGATCGTCCACACGAACCTCGGGCGCGCGGCGTGGCCGCGGGCGGCGATCGCGGCGGCCCGGCTCGCCGCCGAGGGCTCGATCCTCCTCGAGATGGACCGCACCACCGGACGCCGAGGCACCAGATACCGAGCCGCCGAGGATCACCTCGTGGCGCTGACCGGCGCGGAGGATTCCCTCGTCGTCTCGAACAACGCGGCCGCGATCGCCCTTGCCGTCGGGCTGGCGGGGCGCGGTGGCGGCGTGGCCGTCTCGCGTGGGGAGCTTGTCGAGATCGGGGGCGGCGTGCGGATTCCCGAGATCCTCCGGCGGGTCGGTGTCCGCCTGGTCGAGGTCGGCACGACGAACCGGACGCGGGTCGCCGACTTCGAGACGGCCCTGGCAGACCCGGCGGCCCGCATCAGGCTCGTGCTCCGGGTCCACCCCTCCAACTTCGTCCAGGCCGGGTTCGTCGAGTCCCCGGATCCCGCCGGGCTGGCCGAGGTCGCCCACCGCCACGGCGCCATCGTCGTCGATGACCTCGGCAGCGGCGCGCTCCTCGACACGGCCGCCGTCGGGCTAGCCCATGAGCCCACACCCGAAGAGCGCCTGGCGGCCGGCGCCGACCTCGTGACGTTCTCCGGCGACAAACTCGTGGGCGGGCCGCAGGCGGGGCTCATCATGGGCCGGCGGGATCTGATCGGGCGGTTGCGGAAGGACCCCCTGGCCAGGGCCATGCGTCCGGACAAGACGATCCTCGCGGCCGTGGCGGCCACGCTCGCGCTCTACCGCGCCGGCCGGGCCACGCAGGAGATCCCCGTCTGGCGGATGCTGGCGACGCCACTCGAGGCGCTCCGACGGCGGGCCGAGGCAGTCGTCGCGGCACTCGCCGACGGGGCGGCGGCGGTCGTGGAGCTGGACGCCACGGTCGGTGGCGGGTCGGTGCCCGGCGCAACCGTGCCCTCGATCGGGGTTGCCCTTGCGGGCTCAACCGCGCGAAGTGCCACGAGTCTCCTGGGGTCCCTCCGGACCGGAGATCCGTGCGTGATCGGGCGGATCGAACGGGATCGGGTCGTCCTCGACCTTCGGACGATCGCCCCGGAGGATGACGAGATACTCGCCGGAGCCGTGGCCCGGGCGCTCACCGCCCAGCCTGCTCGCTGAGCCGCCGATGACCGTCGTCGTCGGCACGGCCGGGCACATCGACCACGGCAAGACGACGCTCCTCCGCGCCCTTACCGGGATCGACGCGGACCGCCTGCCCGAGGAGCAGCGGCGCGGGATGACCATCGACGTCGGGTACGCGCACCTGGATCTCGAGGACGGGACTTCGATCGACTTCGTGGATGTGCCCGGGCACGACGCGCTGATCGGGAACATGCTCGTAGGAGCCGGCGAGATCGACGCCGCGATGGTCGTCGTGGCGGCCGACGACGGGCCGCGGGCGCAGACGCTCGAGCACCTGGAGCTCCTCGATGCGCTCGGGGTCCGCGAGGGCCTCGCGGTCATCACGAAGGCCGATGTCGTTGACGCCGGGCGGGCGGCCGAGGTCGCCGAGATGGTGACCGGGCTCCTTGCGCGAACCTCACTCACGGGGTCGCCGGTTCTCGTGGCTTCAGCGACGACGGGCGACGGGCTGGACGCGGTTCGAGAGGCACTGGTTCAGCTCCGGGATCGCGTCGCGGCCCGGATGGAGGGACTGCCGGCCGGGCCGAAGCGGCTTGCGATCGACCGTGCGTTCGCAGTGCGCGGCCGGGGTTCCGTGGTGACCGGGACACTCCGCGGCGGGGACCTCCGGGCCGGCGACGCACTGCGGCTGGAGCCGGGTGCTGTCGCCGTGCGGGTCCGAGGGCTCCAGGTCCACCACGGGCCCGTGGACGCGGCGACGGGCGGGCGAACCGCGATCAACCTCGCCGGCGCGGAGCTCGCGCAATTCGTCCGCGGTGCCGTCCTCACATCCGGTCCAGGGATCGAGACTTCGGACCGGCTGCTCGCGGCCCTCGCCCCGCCGGTCGACCTCGGGGCATCCGCGCTGCGCCGGAGCCGTCCGGCCTGGCCCCCAGTCGATGGCACGCGTGTCCGACTGCATCTCGGGACGGCACAGGTGGATGCGCTGATCGGGCGACGAGGGCGGGAAGGTACCGAACTCCCCGACGGCCGCGTGGGGGCGCTCCTTCGCCTCGCCGAGCCGGTCGCGACGTTCGTCGGCGACCGCGGCGTGCTCCGGCGACCATCGCCTGGTGACGTCGTCGCGGGGCTCGTCGTTCTCGATCCACTCCCTCCGCGTGGGATCGCGCGGAGGCGCACCAGCCCGGAGCGGCTCGCCGCACTCGCCGTGGCCATTCGCGACGGAGATGCCGACACGGCCGCCGACGCGCTCGTCGGGCTCCACGGGGCGATTGCCCGAGATCGCGTCGGGGCAGCGGTCGCTTCGCTCACAACTCCGGGCATCGAAGCACCGGAGCGGGCCACCCAGGGTCTCGTCCTCGCGCCGGACGTCCGCGCTGCGCTGGAGGCGGCCGCGCTTGATCTGGCGGCCGCGTTCCATCGCGAACATCCGCTCGAATCCGGTATGCCGCTTGCGTCGCTCCGACCGGCTCTTCGCGCTGCGCTCCGCCGCCACGTCTCGATCCGGCGCGAGGCCGCCGCAGCGGCCGACGCAGCGACCGCCACGGTCGTCGACGAACTCGTAGCCCGGCGCCAGCTGGCCCGCGACGGCGATCGGCTCCGGGATCCGGCCCGCGGTGAGGGGCCGTCCCGGGACCTGGTCGCGGCGATGGATCGCCTGGAGGCGCTGTTGGACGTAAACGCGCCGCCCGACCTGTCCGACGCAGCCCGCGCCGCCGGCTGCCCGCCGGAAGGCATCATGGCGCTGGAGTCTGCCGGGCGGATCGTCCGCGTGGAGGCGGATCTCGCGTGGGCGGCCCCCGCGTTCCATCGGCTGGCTGCGACGGCGCTTGCCCTCGCGCGACGGTCTCCCCTGACGCCCGCGGCCCTCCGCGATGCAACCGGCACCAGCCGCCGGTTCGTGATGCCCCTCATCGAGGACCTGAACCGGCGCGGGATCCTGGCCCGGACACCGTCCGGTCATGTGCCCGGACCGCGTGCGCCGCGCGAGCCGCGCGACCCGCGCGACCCGCGCGACCCGCGCGACCCGGCGACCACGCCATGACCGAGCTCCCCGGCCCGCTGGACGATGTGACCGGCATCGTCCTGGCCGGCGGGCGATCGTCGCGCTTCGGTTCGGACAAGCTCGCCGCCGGCCTCGACGGACGCCCACTCCTCCACCACGCACTGGAGGCGGTCGCCGCCGTGGCCGGGCACGTCGTGGTCGTCGCCGCACCGGGCGCGCTGCCATCGATCCCTGAGCACCTCGAGTCACGCGTCCTTGTCGTCCACGATCCCGAATCGTTCGGTGGTCCACTGGTCGGGCTCGTGGCCGCGCTGTCGCACGTGAACTCGCCGGTTGCGATCGTCGTCGGCGGGGACATGCCCCGGCTCGTACCAGCGGTCCTCCGTCGACTCCTCACTGCGCTGGGACCCGCGCGGGCGGCAATTCTCGAGGTCCCGGGCCGCGTGCAGCCGCTTCCCGCAGCGCTGGATGTTCCCGCCGCGAGGGCGGCCGGATCCGAAGCACTCGCCCACGGTCGCCGCTCCCTCCGTGACCTCCTCGGCGGGCTCGACCCCGTGGTGCTGCCGGCGCCCGTCTGGCTCGCGCTGGACCCTGCGGCGGCGACAATCACCGACATCGACCGCCCCGGCGACCTAGCTTCGACCCGGGCCGAGCGCCACGGAGGGTTGGATTCCCCGCGTAGGGACGACTAAGCCCGGATCCACCGAGGCAGGCGGCCTGACCGCCTGACGAGGCCCGGAAGGGCCTTGGTGAGTCGCCGACGGCCGCGAATGATGGCCGGACCGAGTGAACGACGGTCGAGCGACGCCCGAAGGTGGCTCTCGAGGCCTCGTGGACTGGCCGTGGCCGATTTCTTCCCAGGCTGACGCCAGCCCCCGGTGCGGCCAAGAGGCGGCGGGCCGTCAGGCGAGCAGCGGGAGCGCCCGGAGGCGCGCGAGGGCGGCCGCGAACTCGTCGGCCCAGGGCCAGCGCGCCGGGAAGTGCAGCGTCAGCCGGCGGGCACTCCGGGTGAGCCGCCCGACCAGGCCGAACAGCCGCCGCCGCAGGGTCTTGGTCGTGACGATGCCGGCCCCGAGGCCGATCCGGGCGGTCCAGCGGGCGAGGTTGTGAGCCATGACCTGGACGGCGAGCCAGGCGCCGTTGGCGGCGAACTTCCCCGACGGCAGGTGGTTGAGGCCCATCCCGTACTTGAGATCGCGGATCGCGTTCTCGATCTCGGCATGGCGGCGATGATCGGCCTCGAGCTCGAGCGTCTCGCCGGCCCGGTCGGTGATGAAGGCGTGATGGTCGTAGAGGGTGAGCAGGGCGAGCTGGGAACCCGGGGTGGGTCGGACCCGCCGGACGATGCACCGGACCGGGACGGCGTCTTTCTGGTCGGCGAACGGGGTGTACGCGATCTCGGCGACGTCGGCACCCCCGTCGATCCAGTACGGGATCGGCGTCCAGGCTTCCTCGGGGATCGCGGCGATCAGGCCGCGAACGCGGCCGGCCATGCGGAGCGTGATGGAGAAGCGGACGTTCATCGACCGGCAGACCGCGACGACCTCGTGGGCATAGAACCCGGAGTCGGCGCGCATCGTGAGCTGCCCCGTCGCCCCGGCGGCTCGGACCCGGCCGATCGTTTCGCGCAGGAAGTGGGCGGCACCCCGGACCGTGTTGGCCCGGCCCTCGCGCAGGCGCGCCATGAGCACGTCGCCCGTGCCCGCCCCGACCGCGAGGAGCGGATGGTAGCCCCGGACGCCGGTGTACCCGTGGTGGAGGGCACCCTGCTTCTTGAGCCCATATGTCTCGCAGATCGTGGAGTCGAGGTCGATCGTGAACGGAGCGTCGCCCGGCCCGGCGCCCGCTGTCCAGGCTCGCGTGAGGAGCTCCCGACTGACCCGGTCGAGCTGGCGGACGTGACCCCAGCGGAAACTGCGCAGAAAGGTGCCGAGCGTCGAGGCCGCCTTCACGGCAAAGCCGAGGACCCCCGCCGTCCCGCCCGCCTGGAGCGCGGCCGCGTCGTCGATACAGTCGCCACCCGCGAGGGCCGAGGCGACGAGCGTGAGGAGCTTGTCCCCGACGTTCGCCCGACCCGGCGCCTTCCCGAGGTCGAGGTGCTCATTGACGAGCTCCTTCAGGCCGAGATGCTGGGCCAGGGTGGCGGGCAGGAGAAGCCCGGCATCGGCCACCAGGCGATCGTCGTCGAAGGCCGTGCCAAGGCGATTCAGGCTGTGCGATGATCGCATCGATCAGGTGCTCCTCTTGTCGGGTCGATGGGCTGTTCTCAACGCCATCTTCCCAGTTCAGATGGGCACCTGATTCGTCGTTTCCGCACCTCTCCGGCGAGGCGGACCGGTGGATCCGGGCTAAGGGCCTGTGGCTGAAATGCCCCGATCGACAGGCGACAACGGGACCCGATCAGGCTCAGATGGGCTGCCGCGAAAGCCGCCGCGAAACCCCCAGGAGCGCGATCGGAACGAACGAGCACGAGCCATGCGCCCGACGTGCGGATTCCTGCTCCACGTGATGTTGGGTCGTGCTCATTCATCGAAAACGCGCCTCTGACAGAAGCACGCCGGCTGAGCGGTCCCGAAGAGCCCGGGGCGCGGATCTGCGCGGTGATGCTTCGCCGATCGTGCGTAACAGATTCGGCTACAGGCCCTAAGACCGGCACGGCACGGGGACTGCGGTAGCCGGGTTCGGGCCTGCCCCGCCTGAGTTCGGACCCGGCCCGCGTGGTCGATGTGTCGACCATCCGACGAAGGAGCGCGCCCTGAGGCGCCAAATCCGGCACGTCCGCCACTGATTGGTCTGCCTATGCGCCATTCGACGAAGGGGAGGGGTTGTAGCGGCCTGACGTTCGCCGCTTGGTCGATCCGTCGACCAAGCGAGGTTCGAGCCGGTCGCGTTCGAGCCGGTCACGTTCCAGCCGCCACGTCGGGCCGGCGCGAGGGCGCTGACCCTCAGCCGGTTTCGAGTGCCGGCGACTCGAACACGAACTCGCCGCCGACCATCGCCGCGACGACGCGGGTCTCACTGATCGGTCCGGCATCGGGAGCGCCGAGCTCCCGGTCGAGGATGGCGAGGTCGGCGAGCCGGCCGACGCCCAACCAGCCGGCCTCATCCTGTCGGTTGACGAAGGCCGATCCGACGGTCGCCGCCCGGAGCGCCTGGTCGAGCGTGAGTCGCTCCGAGGGCAGGAACGGCTCAGCGTCCCGGTTCCCCGGCCAGACTCGTCGCACGGCGACCTCGATCTGGGGGAATGGGTCGGCGGTGCTGACGGTCCAGTCAGATCCGAACGCGAGTCGCGCCCCGGCCCGAAGGAGCGACCCGAACGGGTACTGCCACGTCGTCCGCTCCGGGCCCAGGAATGGGATTGTGAGCTCGTCCATCTGCGTCTCGTGGACAGCCCACAGCGGTTGGGCGTTCGCCACCGCATCGAGCGCGGCAAAGCGCGGAACGTCGTCGGGGTGGATGAGCTGAATGTGCGCGATGTGGTGGCGTGCGTCCCGGATCCCGTTCGCGCGCCTCGCCACCTCGATGGCGTCGAGGGCCTCGCGCACCGCCCGATCACCGATGGCGTGGTAGTGGAGTTGGAAGCCACGCGCGTCGAGCTCCACGGCGAGGCGGTTCAGCTCGACCGGCTCGCGGTTCGAGATCCCGGTCCCGCCGGTCGGTCTGCCGTCCGAGTCCAGGTATGGATCGAGCAGCGCGCCGGTCCGATTCTCAAGGACGCCGTCCACGAAGAACTTCACGGCCGAGGCGGCCAGCCGTGCCGTGCCGGGGCGACTCGCCGAGCTCGCCTGCGCATCCGCCCGGATCGTGTCGCGCAGCCCAGCGACGCCGTCGATGCTCCCGAAGTCGTCGAGTTCGGCCGCGCCCATCGAGAGGACCACCCGCGCGGTCAGGGATCCGGATTCCGCGACCGCCCGATATGCCGCGACCTCGCGCGGACCCACGCTCGCGTCCTGCCAGCCCGTGATCCCGAGTGAGTGCAGTTCCGCCTGAGCATCGATGATCGCCCGCTCCAGCGTTGCTCGGTCATGCGGCGGAATGAGCCGCGTCACCAGCTCCATCGCCGCCTCCTGGAGCGTGCCCACGGGCGTCCCGTCCGGATCGCGCTCGATGCGGCCGAGCGTCGGGTCGGGCGTTGAGGCCGTGATCCCGGCCAGCTCGAGCGCGCGCGAGTTCACCCACGAACCGTGGCCGTCCCGATTCGTCAAGAAGACCGGCCGGTCCGGAACCACGGCATCGAGCGCCTCGCGCCGTGGGACTCCGCCTGGGAACGTCTCCATGGACCAGCCGTCCCCGACGATCCACTCGCGATTCGGGTTGGCGGCGGCATAGGCGGCCACGGCGCCGAGGTGGTCCTCCGCCGTATCGAATCGGTCGAGATCGCACTCGACGTGGCGGAGACCGCCCGAGATCGGATGTGTGTGGGCATCGGTGAAGCCGGGGAGGGCCGTTCGGCCGCGGAGGTCGATGACGCGGGTGCGGGGGCCTCGGAGGGCCAGGATGTCCCGATCTGCCCCCAGCGCGGCGATCCGATCCCCGGCGATGGCCATGGCCCGGGCGACGGCACCGTCGGGGCTCATCGTCCGAATGTGACCGCCGTGGAGGATCAGCTCGGGTGTTCGATCGGTTGGGGGCATCGCCTGAATCCTAGAGCGGTCGCGGGCCCTGCGCAGGTAGCATCCCGCCATGCGCACCACCACCGTTCACCTGCTCCACGCCGGATACGTTCGCGCCGGCGGGCGCGTCGGCGGCTCCGTGACCCTCGTCCGCGACGGCCACGTGCTGATCGTCGCCGACCCCGGCATGGTCGCGGCACGCTCCGCCATCCTTGATCCGCTCGCCGCGCTCGGCGTGGCTCCCGAGGCAGTGACTCATGTCTTCCTCAGCCACCATCATCCCGACCACACCGTGAACATCGCGCTCTTTCCGAACGCCGAAGTAGTCGACTTCTGGGCGCGCTACAAGGACGACCTGTGGCTGGACCACGATGGCGACGGCTACGCGCTCTCGCCGCGGACGCGCCTGTGGCTGACGCCGGGACACACGGAGGAGGACGCCTCGCTGATCATCGAGGCGGACGACGCGACCTACGCACTCACCCACCTGTGGTGGAAGGGCGATCGGACGCCGATCGTCGATCCGCTGGCCTGGGACCAGGGAGCGATCGAGCGGGGGCGGGCCCGCATCGTCACGGCCGTGGACGTGGTGATCCCCGGTCACGGGGCGCCATTCCGGGTCGGCGGTCAGGGGGCAGCGGCGTTACCTGCGCCATACGACATGGAACGACCCCGCCGGTAGACCGTCGGGGTCGTATCAGTCTCGGTCAGGCCCGACCGACAGCCGGGCGGATTGGAGGACCGAGCGTCCTACTTGCTGCCCGGGAGGTACTTGTCGAGAGCGTTCCCGACGATGGGAAAGCCGGTCGCCGGTGCTCCGAATGCCTGTCGAACATTCGCCTGATTCATGTAGTAGACCACGATGGCCGTGATGACGATCGAGATGACGATGTTCGTGAAACCGTACCCACCCCACGAGATGAGCCGGAGGATCTCGATCAGGACGCTGACCACGAAGACCACGAATGCGAGTGACCAGGCCCAGGGCTTGAGCGTCCAGAATCCGTAGCCGATGGCCAGCTCTGCGATGCCGAGGACAAGGGCCACGATGCCGAGGATCTGGAAGAGTCCACCGACGCCCGTGGCTGCGGCAAGAAACGCACCCAAGCCGAGAGCTCCGAGGCCGCCGAGGACGGCGAACGCTCCGCCGATGAATGACACGATCGCTAGGATGGTGATCCCTTGGGGGCGCGCTGTCCCAGGTGCGGTCATGCGTTTGCTCCTCTCCCTCCCGGTGCGCCCGTCAGCGACGATGTCCCGTGACCGGTCTCGGAACACAACGGGATTGATACTCCATTCCCGCCACGGAATCAAGGCGATCCCGCCGGAGGGTCCTCTCAAGTCGTGCCGCGGACGGCCATAACGTTCAACCTGAGGTAGTCGACGACCGGCTCCGGCCTCCGCCGGGCAACCTCGCGGACGAATGCCGTTCGCTCGTCGGGTGAGAGCCGGGCCAGGTCCCCCGGAGGCAGACTGTTTCGAGATTGGGCTCGAGTGGCGCGCCCGGCTCCAGGAACGTCGGCTCGTCGGTTGGCCAGACCTCGACGTCCGCGAAGCCTGCCGCTTCCAGGCGGGCGGCGGTCTCCAGCGGCGAGGCGACGTTGAGTCTGGCCCCCTCGTCCACCCTCATCGCCCGGACGATCTGCCCAGGCCCTCGATGTTCCCGGCGCCGCCGCACTGCGCCGCGAGCCAGCCACCCGAACAGATGACGGCGGCGAGGTTCCGGAAGAGCGCATCGTGGTCGGGGATCCAATGGAACGTCGCCGTCGAGAGGACTGCGTCGATCGGTTGGCGGACCGGTAACGGTTGCCCGAGGTCGGCCAGGAGGAACTTGATCTGCACCCCGAATGCTTCGAGCCGGCGGCGTGCCTCCTCGAGCATCGCCGGAGAGGCATCGACGGCAACGATCTGACCTCGCGCCAGGCGAGCCGCGAGTACCTCGGTCACCCGGCCGCCGCCGCATCCAGCGTCGAGGACTCGCTCGTCTCCGACCAGCGTGAGTCGGTCGAGGACCATGACGCCCCATCGATGCATCGGATCGGCGATCCGGTCGTAGGTCCTGGCGTCCCAGTCGAGCTGGCTCAGTGTCCCACCTCCGGAGTAGCGGACGAAGCCGGTCGGAGCCCGATCCAGCTCACGAACGCCCCTGCAACCAGCAGCCCGGCGACGACGAGAACGGTCACCTGGAACGATTCCGCGGAGGCAAACCGGGCGGCCTCGGTGATCGCGACGTCGACCATCGCGCCGGGCGCATTCAGCGGTTCGACGGCCGATCGGAGCGCCGCGGCCCCCGGGTCCAGACCCGGGACCCGGTCGGCGAGCGACGCGTAGAAGCGGTCGGTGATGAGGATGAAGATCGCGGCCGATGCGAGCGGCTGGCCCACCCGCGAGAGCGCGTTGTTGATCGCGGAGGCGAGGCCGGCTCGCCCGTCCGGCACGGAGCTCATGAGGGTCGAGGTCAGCGGGGCGACCACGAGGGCGATGCCGATCCCGAAGAGGAGGGTTGCCGGAAGCGGATCGATGAGCGCGGCGAGCGGCGGGACGAACGAGGCCGGCACATCCAGCCTTGCCACCCACGGTGTGGAGTCCGCCGGCACCCTCAGCCACCAGAGCGTTCCGACGGCCATGATCAGCGGCCCACCCACGAGGAACCGCCGTGCGCCGAAGCGGCCGGCCATGGTCCCGGCCCAGGCAGACAGGAATGCCAGTGCCAGGCCGGTTGGGAGGCCGATGAGCGCTGCTCCGATCGGGGAGTACCCCAGCACGCCCTGGAGGAACAGGTTCTGCACGTAGAGCAGGACATACAGCCCTGCGTAGATCAGGAGCGTCGCAAGGTTGATGGCGCTGAACGTCCGGTTTCGAAAGAGCGAAAGCGGCACCAGTGGATCGCGGCGGCGGAGCATGAGGATCGGAAACGAGATGAGGGCGACGACCCCGACGCCGAGGGTCACAACCGGCGCGGGTTCCGACCAGTTCACCTGCTGGCCCCGGATCGCGCCGAACGCGAGGCCGCCGACGGCGACGGCGGCGACGAGCGCGCCGGCCCAGTCAAACCGGGACCGGATGGCTGCCGGGTGGAGCGCGGGCACATATCGGAGCGTCAGCACAACACCAACGGCGATGAGCGGCGCGTTCAGCAGGAAGATGCTCCGCCACCCGAAGACCTCGACGAGCGCTCCCCCGATGGGCGGGCCCAGGACCGCGACGGCCGAGGTCGCCGAGGCCCAGATACCGAAGGCCCGCGCGCGCTCCGGACCCTCGAACAGCGCGGTGATGATTGCCAGCGAGCCCGGCACGAGGAGCGCGCCGGCAACGCCCTGCAGGAGCCGGGCGATCGCGAGGACGTCGAGGGATGGGGCGAGGCCGCAGGCGAGTGACGTGAGTCCGAACAGGACCAGCCCGGCGAGGAAGACACGACGACGGCCGTACTGATCGCCGAGCGCTCCCGCCAGGAGCAGGAACGCGGCGAGCGTCGCCGTGTACCCGGCGACCACGTAGATCTGGCCCTCCAGAACCCCGATGGCCACCGCCGGGAGCGTCGCGCCGATCCGTGGCAGCGCAACGTTGACGATCGTCCCGTCGAGGAAGACGGTCGCCGAGCCGATGATCGCGGCCGCCAGGGCGCCCCGCGCGTTCGAGGTCATCGGCGGAGTTTACGGGCCGAGCGGCCCGATCGGCGACAGGCGGTAGACTCGTCGTCGTGCCCGGACAAGTCGCGCTCATCGGCGCCGGAGCGTTCCTGCCGGGAATGGCCGCCCTGGACCGCGACCTCCTCGCGACGATCGGCCGCTCTCGCCCGCGCGTCGCGATCCTGCCCACCGCCAGCGCGCCGGATGGCGAGGCTATCTTTCGTCGCTGGGCGGACATGGGCGTGGAGCACTTCGCCGCCCTCGGAGCGGAGGTGGAACCCGTCCTCGTGCGCACGGTGAAGGAGGGGTCGGACGCCGCGGCACTCCAGGCGATCGGCGAGGCAGATCTCGTCTACCTCTCGGGGGGCAAGCCTGCCCACCTCTGCGCCGTGCTGGTCGGGAGTCCGCTCGGCGCGGCGATCCGGGCAGCCCACGCCCGCGGGGCGGTCATCGCCGGATGCTCAGCCGGGGCGATGGCCCTCACGGACCGCCGGGTGGAGTTGCGCCGCCGACTGCTGCCCTGGCCGCTCCGCTGGCGTTCCGGCCTGGCGCTGACCCCGGAGATCGCGGTGTTTCCCCACTACGACGCCTGGCCAGAGCCGGTCATCGCCCTGATGGCGCTCCAGGCGCCGCGCGGCATCACCGTTCTGGGGATCGATGAGGACACCGCCGTCGTCGGTCAGGACGGTGCGTGGCGGGTCCATGGCCGAGGCCGCGTGACGCTCTGGCGCGGACGTCACCGCGAACGCTTTCTACGCGGGGAGGTCTTCCGGATCTAGCCGTCCGCGTCCGCGCCGCCGCGCGCCATAGGCGTCGATCAGTCCGGTCGTACCTTTCGGAAGCAGTCAGAGCAATAGACCGGGCGGTCCATCCGCGGCCGGAACGGGACCTGTGCCTGATTGCCGCACTCGGAGCAGAGGACGGCGAAGTACTCGCGGGAGGTGCCGGTCTGATAGCCCCGTGGTCCGCCCAGGTCCTGGGCGTCGTAGCCACCGTCGCGCGCGGCGCGCCGGCTCGCCCGGCACGAGACGCAGCGCTTGGGTTCGGAGGAGAACCCCTTCTCCGCGTAGTACTGCTGATCGTCGGCCGAATGGATGAATTCCTGGCTGCAGTCGACGCAGCTGAGCGTCCGATCTACGTAGGTCACTGGGTTGCCTCCCGAGCGCGATGTCAGCGGGGCGCGCTCCGCGGGATCGGCGAGGGACGGCGAAAACGGCGTCAAGCCGGGGCCGCGCGACCCTTGGTGCCGATGTGGAATCCCTTGGGCGGGGCGCACCGGTGTTCGTTGCCGGAGGATACATCGGATCGGCATTCCGCCCCCGAGCCGCGCCCGCGAGCGGGAGTTCCGGGTTCCGCCCAAAGACGTGACAGGCTACCTGTCACAATGACGCGCGACGGTTCGGGCGACGGGCGAGGAGCAATGGGGGCGCTTCGTTCGTTGGGACCCGTGGGGCCGCCGGGACTGCCGATCTGGTGGTTCCCGTCGGCCCGGACGGGTTCGGGCATTCCCGGGGCCGGACACTGCAGGGCTCGCCAGGGAGGCCGAAAGACCCGATGCTCCGAGTGCTTCACACCGCGGACGTCCATCTGGGCGCACGTCACGCGGACCTCGGCGAACAGGCGACCGCCCAGCGAGAGCGCCAGTTCACGGCGTTCAAGGCGAGCGTGGACCTGGCGATCGACGAGCGACTGGATCTCGTCCTCATCGCCGGCGACCTGTTCGATTCCAACGTCCAGCCGCGTCGCTCCGTGGATCGGGTGGCCGCGCAACTCAAGCGGCTCGCGGACGCGAAGATCCGGACCGTTCTCATCCCCGGCACCCACGACGTCTACGACCGCTCGTCCATCTACCGCGCGCACGACCTCACCGCGCTGGCGGGGGCAACCGGATCGGACCTCATCACGCTCCTGACGCCCGAGCGGTCGTCGGTCCGGCTGGAGGCGCTCGATCTAACGGTCCATGCTCAGGTCTTCGCCACCAAGCGCGCCCCGCGATCGCCGCTCGATGGACTCGAGGTCGCCGGCGATCCGTCGACCTGGCAGGTCGGCATGGTCCACGGGTCCATCGCCATCCCGAAGCAGACGGACCACGACGAGGTCGTGATCACGACGGATGAGATCAAGGCCAGCGGGCTGGACTACCTCGCCCTCGGCCACTGGCACTCGTCCAGCCGCGGCAAGGCCGGTCGCACGGTCTACGCCTACTCCGGCGCGCCGGAGCCCGTTGCGCTGGACCAGGATCGGGCGGGAAACGTCCTGCTGGTCTCGCTCGAGCTCCAGGACGGCGCCAAGAAGGTCCAGATCGAGGAGCGGCGCGTCGGTCGGACACGGTTTGAGAAACTGGAGCTGGACGCGGCCGGTGTCGCTTCCCAGCCCGCGCTGATCGAACTCCTGGCGACGCGGGCGGACCCGGACCTCGTCCTGGATGTCCGGCTGATCGGCATCAGGCCGGATCAGCTTGACGCTCGGGTCGAGGAGGTCGAGGCGGCGCTCGCAGACAGGTTCCTGAAGGTTCGCGTCCGGGACCGATCCGTTCCGGCCCTGTCCGAGGGACCGTTGCCGCCGGAGGACACGATCCTCGGCGCGTTCGTCCGCGACATCGAGGCAGGGATCGCCGAGCTCGAGGCCGCCGACGACGATGACGGGGCCGCCGAGGCCCGCGACGTCCTGCGCCTCGGCCGGCTCCTCCTCGCTGGCGAGGAGGTGACGCTGTGAGGATCACGCGCCTCCAGGTCGCGAACCTGCGCCGGCACCTGGAGCTGGACCTGGAGCTCCATCGGGGGCTGACCGTCGTCCGTGGCCCGAACGAGTCCGGCAAGACAACGCTCCAGCGGGCACTGGAGCTGGTCCTCGCCCGGCGCGTCACGTCCGCATCGGCGGAAATGGATGCGCTGCGTTCCTGGGGCGTCGGGGATGATCTCCGGCCCGTGGTGCGCCTTGAGTTCGAGCAGGACGAGGAGGACGGAACGCACCCGGGCGTCGTCGAGAAGGCCTTCCGCGGCGCCAAGGGCACCGTTCGCCTGGAATATGACGGGCAGGTCGTCACAGACCCGGCCAAGGCTGATCAGATCCTGGCCGAGCTCACGGGCATTCCCACCGAGGCCTTCTTCCGTTCCACCGCCTCCGTTCGGCACCACGAGGTAAGTGACCTCGCACGGGACGAGGGAGCGCTCCGGGATCGGCTCCAGGCGTCGATCTCGGGCGCGGACCGCGGCACGAGCCTGGCCCGGCGCAAGCTGGACAAGGCCCTCTACGAGCTGAACACGCGCGGAGAGAAGAACCCGGGCCGGCTCAAGATTGCGGAGGCCGCGGTTGCCCAGGCCTCGGCCGCCGCCCAGCAGGGCGAGGAGGCGCTGGCGCAGCTGGAGCGGGACCGGGACCGCCTCGTCCTCGCCCGCGAGCGGCGCTCGGAGGCGGAGACCGCGCTGGCGGAGCGGCGCTCGCTCCTGGAGAAGGCGCTTCAGGCGGAGCGCCTGATCGCGGATCGCGTGATTGCCCAGGAGCGGTTCGAGCGGTATCGCACCGCGGTGACCGTGACGGAGGAGATGGCCGTCCTCCAAGACACCCACCCGGCCCGCGATCCGCTCCCCGTGCTGCGGACGACGGTCACCCGGCTGCGCGAACTCGAAGGCCGAATCCGCGAACTCCGGGCGATGCTGTCCGGTGACGTCGAGGTCCATTTCGAGCTCAAGGCCCCGGAGCCGCGCAGCTGGCGTCCAACCGCGATCGCCGCGTTTGTGCTTATCGTCGCGGGCGTGGCGCTGGCCGCCGCCGCGACTGCGGACCTCCTGACCCTGCCCGGCGAGTTGGGCGTACCGCTCGGCTTCGTCGTCGCGGGGCTCATCCTCGCCCTCGTCGGGCGTCGCCAGCGGCTCGCCGCCACGGATATCAGTCGCGAGCGCCAGCTTCGCGACGACGAGATCGATCGGCGGCTGCGCGGACGCTCGGAGCTGGAACAGGAGCTCCAGCTGAAGGACCTGGACATGGCGGACCAGCTGGCCGGCCTGGAGCTACCGGATATGGTCGCCGTGGAGGCCCTCCTGACCGCCGAAGAGGCGCATGTGGCCGCCATCGACCGGCTGGCCGCCCAGCTTCACGGGCTGGTGGGGCGGGAACCGATCGAGGTGCTGCCGGAACAGCGGGACGCCGCCGCCCTGGACATCGAGCAGAAGACACGGGCCCTGGAGCACCTCGGGCCGATCGCCAAGGAGCCACGTGCCCGCGAGCGCCTGGAAGTGGAGGTCGGCGACGCCGAACGGTCGATCGATCAGGCCCGGGACGAGGAGGCCAACGCGCGCGCTCGCGTCGAGGCCAACACGGTGGATGCCGAGGCGGTTGCGGCCGAGACCGAGCGGCTGGAGCAGTGGCGCGAGCAACTCGCGACGCTTCAGCGGCGGGTCCGTGTGTACGACCGGACGCTGAAGGCCATCGACTCGGCCGAACGGGCCACTATGCGACTGGCCACCCGGTATCTCGAGAAGCACATGGTCGGCGATCTCGAGCAGGTGACCGCCGGTCGCTACCGGCGCGTCCGGGTGGACGACACGAACCTCGGCATCGAGCTCTTCGCACCGGAGCGCGGCGACTGGGTCGCCGTCGAAACCCTCAGCCAGGGCACGCTCGACTTGGTCTATCTGGCTGCGCGGATCGGTCTGGTGCGCCTCGTGACCGGCGATCGGCGCCCGCCGCTGATCCTCGACGATCCGTTCGTGACGCTGGACGACACCCGGGCGGCGCGGGCGCTCGAGCTGCTCAAACGGATCAGCGCGGACTTCCAGGTCATCTACCTGACCACGTCGGACCGCTACGACGCGGCCGCCGACGCCGTGCAGATCCTCGAGGCTCCGAGCGCCACAGACGTCGTGCCGTCGGGCACGGCCTGACAGTCGGCGCCATCGCCTTGCTCGTCCCCGGCCTGTCGCCGGCACTGTTCGCCGTCGTCCTCGCGCTCGTGTCCGCGGTCCTGTGGGGTATCTCCGACTTCGGGGGCGGCGTGCTCGGCCGACGGGCCCCGATCCTGGGAGTACTCCTGGCCACCCAGGCGGTCGGGTTCGCGATCACCGTGGTGGGTGCCATCGTTCTCCCCGAGCCCACGCTGAGCGCGGGCGATCTCGGTCTGGCGATGGTCGCGTCGGGGCTCGCGGCGGTCGGAATCGGATGCCTCTACCGTGGCCTCGCGGTCGGGCGCATGGGGGTCGTCGCGCCGGTCACCGCCGTCTTCACGGCGCTCACCCCCGCGGTCATCGGTTCGGTGCTCCAGGGCGCGCCGTCCCAGATTGCGATCGTGGGGATCGGGCTGGCGATCGTCGCGGTGATCATCGTGTCGAGGACTCCGGACGACGGGGCCGGACGTCCATCCGGTCTTCCGTACGCCCTCGTCGGCGGGGTCACCCTCGGGCTGCTGGGAGCCGTCCTCAGCCGGATCCCGATCGCGCACCTGTTCACGCCGCTTGCCGTGATGCGCGGCCTTGAGGTCGTGCTGTTCATCGTGGTCGTGGCCGCCCTCCGGCTGCCCTGGCGGATGCCCCGCCAGACGTGGCTCCTCGTCCTCGGGGTCGGTGTCGTGGATATCGCCGGCAACGTCGCGTTCCTGACCGCCGCGCGCACCGGGGATCTCGCGACCGCGGCCGTCCTCTCGTCGCTCTATCCGGTGGTGACCGTCCTCCTCGCGGCCGCCATCCTTCGAGAGCGGATCACGCGCTCGCATGCCGCGGGAGTCGCTCTGGCCCTTGTCGCGATCACGCTTATTACCGGTGGGACCGCGGGGTGACCGATGCGGCTCCGTCGCCGATCGAAATCGCCTGGCACGTGGAGGCGACCTACGCCCCGGATGGGGCGGAGGCGCGCGGACCGTTCCGGGCGGAGCACATCGCGCGGCTCCAACGCCTGAAGGCTGCCGGGACGGTCATCGAGGCCGGCGCGTTCACGGACGTCTCGGCCACCATCGCCATCGTCCGCGCGGCCTCGGAGGACGAGGTGCTCGCCCTGTTTCGCGACGACGTCTACATGCGCAACGGCGTCTGGGTGGAGCTTCGCGTCCGATCGTTCGGCCGGGTTCGCGACCAGGGGCGTTCGGCCGGCAGTCAGGAGCGTTCGGCCCGACGGCCGCGTGGTCGATCCGTCGCCAGGCCGCGCGGTCGCGTGGTCGATCCGACCACCCAGGCCGCGCGGTCGCGTCGTCGAGCCGCCCGGCCCGGCCCGACGGCCGCGCGGTCGATCCGACCACCCAGGCCGCGCGGTCGCGTCGTCGAGCCGCCCGGCCCGGCCCGACGGCCGCGCGGTCGATCCGACCACCCAGGCCGCGCTGTCGATCCGACCACCCAGGCGCGCGGTCGATCCGTCGCCAGGCCAACCTGACCGCCTGGTCCAGCAATCGACCATCCGACGAAGCAGCGGGCTCGCGGCGGTCCAAGTGGGTCGGAATCCGGCGCCTCGGCCGCCGATTGGTCGAGCGAGGCGCCATTCGACGAAGGACGCCGTCGGAACCGGCGTCTCGTTCGTCGCTTGGTCGATCCGTCGACCAGCTGAGGAACTGCGCACGGGCGGGGAGCACCGGCCATCGAGCCCGGGGATCGCGGCTACTCGCGACGCGCCGGCAGCAGGACCTGGAGCGTCGCGAAGTCGGCTGGTGCGCGGAGCCGCAGGACCGTCGCGAACCCCTCGCGCCTGAGCGTCGCGTCGTCGACCCGCTCGAGCGCCACGAGCTGACGCCGAACCGCCGCCTCCGGGACCATGCGGCCGTCACGAGCGGCGTTGCGCGCGATGGCGATCTCAGCCGGCACATCCAGCACGAGTGCGATGGCCGGCACTCCCAGCTTCCGTGTCGGGCGGAGCAGCGATGCCCGAGCGCCCGCCGTGACGTTCGTCGCGTCCACCACCGTCAGCCGGCCGCGCGCCAGCCTCGCCTCCAGCGCGCGGTGCAGCGCGGCGAACGCCGGCTTGGTCACGGACTGGTCGCCCTCGCCGTCGCCGAGCCGGGCCCGGAATGCGTCCGAGGAGAGGATCGTTTCGGACGGGAAGTGGCGGGTGGCGAACGTCGACTTGCCGGCTCCGGCCGCGCCGATGAGGACGACGAGCGCGCCCCGCGGCACGATGATCGGATCCACGGCCACCTCCCCGGCCGGAATCTACGCCGAACCTGCCGCCCCGTCGGATTCGGTTAGGCTGCCCGGATGCCCACGTCCCCCTCGCGAAGCTGGATTCCGCTCGTCGCCGTCTTCTGGGTGACGTCCATGGTCGAGGGCCTGGGCGTGAGCCAGGTGTTCGCGCTGCTCCCGTCGCAATTGACCGCAATCGGCGTCCCGGATGCCGACCGTCTCTCGTTCATCGGCCTGTTCACTGCGCTGTTGTTCGTGCTCGGGATGCCGCTCGTGCCGCTGTGGGGGGTCTGGGCGGACAAGTACAGCCGAAAGGCGGTCATCGTCCGGAGCGCGATCGTTGAGGCGGTTGTCTTCATCGGCATGGCGCTGGCCGTGGAGCCGTGGCAGGTCGCGGTGAGCATCCTGCTCATCGGGTTCCAGCTCGGAAACACCGGCGTGATGCTGGCCGGCATCCGCGATGTCACGCCGCGAGCGCGTCTCGGGACGGTGATCGCGATCTTCGGCGCGTCCGGGCCCGTGGGCTTCGCGGCCGGCCCAACGCTGGCGGGCATCCTGATCGATGGGTTCGGCTGGTCGGTGAGCGGCGTCTTCGCCGTGTCCGCCGCACTTTCCGTGGGCACGGCACTCCTCGTCATGTTCGGGTCACGCGAGGTCCGGCCGGAGGTCGTCCCGGAGGGCCGCGTCCTCACCCTGGCGTTCGGAGCCGTCCGCGGCGTGCTCTCGGACCGCGCCGTCCGCGGGATCTTCCTGATCTTCGGAACGGCGTTCCTGGCCAACCAGATGGCGCGGCCCTACGTGCCGGTCGTGGTGGAGGAGATCGTCGGTCGGGGGCCCGGCCTGGCGAGCGGTATCGCCCTCGTCGCCGGCACAGCGGCGCTCGCCGGGGCGCTTCTGTCTCCGATTGGCGGCGCGCTCGGGGACCGAGTTGGGTTCCGGCCGGTGCTCGTCGCGGCACTGCTCGGCGGAGCCATTGCGATCGGGCTCATGCCGATCGCGCCGAGCCTCGGCGGCATCCCGTTGCTCGCCCTGGTCGCGGTCGCCTTCGCGGCCTGCACGTCGGCCGTGAGCGCGATGGTCTTTGGGCTTCTCGCGACCGAAGTTCCGGCCGCGCGCCGATCGCAGACGCTGAACCTTGTCTACCTGCCGCTCTATGCGGCTGGGATCCTGGGGCCGGCCGTCGGCTCCCAGGTCGTCAAGCTGGGCCTGCCCGCGCCGTTCTTCATGGGCACGGCGGTCTTCCTGGTCGGCGCGCTGATCGTGATCCGGCGGCACTCCCGCCCGGCACCCGCAGCGGTTGCCGCTTAGCCCGGATCCACCGAGGCAGGCGGCCTGACCGCCTGACGAGGCCCGGAAGGGCCTTGGTGAGTCGCCGACGGCCGCGAATGATGGCCGGACCGAGTGAACGACGGTCGAGCGACGCCCGAAGGTGGCTCTCGAGGCCTCGTGGACTGGCCGTGGCCGATTTCTTCCCAGGCTGACGCCAGCCCCCGGTGCGGCCAAGAGGCGGCGGGCCGTCAGGCGAGCAGCGGGAGCGCCCGGAGGCGCGCGAGGGCGGCCGCGAACTCGTCGGCCCAGGGCCAGCGCGCCGGGAAGTGCAGCGTCAGCCGGCGGGCACTCCGGGTGAGCCGCCCGACCAGGCCGAACAGCCGCCGCCGCAGGGTCTTGGTCGTGACGATGCCGGCCCCGAGGCCGATCCGGGCGGTCCAGCGGGCGAGGTTGTGAGCCATGACCTGGACGGCGAGCCAGGCGCCGTTGGCGGCGAACTTCCCCGACGGCAGGTGGTTGAGGCCCATCCCGTACTTGAGATCGCGGATCGCGTTCTCGATCTCGGCATGGCGGCGATGATCGGCCTCGAGCTCGAGCGTCTCGCCGGCCCGGTCGGTGATGAAGGCGTGATGGTCGTAGAGGGTGAGCAGGGCGAGCTGGGAACCCGGGGTGGGTCGGACCCGCCGGACGATGCACCGGACCGGGACGGCGTCTTTCTGGTCGGCGAACGGGGTGTACGCGATCTCGGCGACGTCGGCACCCCCGTCGATCCAGTACGGGATCGGCGTCCAGGCTTCCTCGGGGATCGCGGCGATCAGGCCGCGAACGCGGCCGGCCATGCGGAGCGTGATGGAGAAGCGGACGTTCATCGACCGGCAGACCGCGACGACCTCGTGGGCATAGAACCCGGAGTCGGCGCGCATCGTGAGCTGCCCCGTCGCCCCGGCGGCTCGGACCCGGCCGATCGTTTCGCGCAGGAAGTGGGCGGCACCCCGGACCGTGTTGGCCCGGCCCTCGCGCAGGCGCGCCATGAGCACGTCGCCCGTGCCCGCCCCGACCGCGAGGAGCGGATGGTAGCCCCGGACGCCGGTGTACCCGTGGTGGAGGGCACCCTGCTTCTTGAGCCCATATGTCTCGCAGATCGTGGAGTCGAGGTCGATCGTGAACGGAGCGTCGCCCGGCCCGGCGCCCGCTGTCCAGGCTCGCGTGAGGAGCTCCCGACTGACCCGGTCGAGCTGGCGGACGTGACCCCAGCGGAAACTGCGCAGAAAGGTGCCGAGCGTCGAGGCCGCCTTCACGGCAAAGCCGAGGACCCCCGCCGTCCCGCCCGCCTGGAGCGCGGCCGCGTCGTCGATACAGTCGCCACCCGCGAGGGCCGAGGCGACGAGCGTGAGGAGCTTGTCCCCGACGTTCGCCCGACCCGGCGCCTTCCCGAGGTCGAGGTGCTCATTGACGAGCTCCTTCAGGCCGAGATGCTGGGCCAGGGTGGCGGGCAGGAGAAGCCCGGCATCGGCCACCAGGCGATCGTCGTCGAAGGCCGTGCCAAGGCGATTCAGGCTGTGCGATGATCGCATCGATCAGGTGCTCCTCTTGTCGGGTCGATGGGCTGTTCTCAACGCCATCTTCCCAGTTCAGATGGGCACCTGATTCGTCGTTTCCGCACCTCTCCGGCGAGGCGGACCGGTGGATCCGGGCTTAGTGGAGTTCACGTTGGCGCCCCGCGGCCATTTGGGCTGAACGCCTGGCGTTCGGTACGACCACTGGGACCCCAGGTGGCGGTCAGCTGGAACGCCACCCGTTCCAGGGCGACGCGTGCCCGGGCCGCCGGGTCGGTCTGGAACGCTCAACGGTCCAGTTCACACCGGGGACGGCCCGCCGGACCCCGGCGCCGGTCCCAACGCTCGGTGGGCGTTCAGCGGCCAGGCATCGGCCCGGCGCCGGCGTGCGTGGCCAGCTACGCCGGTGGCCAGAGGCCCGCCGGACCCCGGCGCCGGTCCCAACGCTCGGTGGGCGTTCAGCGGCCAGGCATCGGCCCGGCGCCGGCGTGCGTGGCCCGCTACGCCGGCGGCCAGGCATCGGCCCTACGCCGGTGGCCAGCTACGCCGGTGGCCAGCTACGCCGGGAGGTCACGCTCCGTGGGGCCCGTGTAGATCGCGTCTGGGCGGATGAGCCGGTTCGCGCCCGCCTGCTCGAGGATGTGGGCGGTCCAGCCGGCGTGCCGGGCCAGCGCAAACGTTGCAGGGAAGAGATCCGGGGTCAGGCCGACGCCTTGGAGCACGGCGGCCGCGTAGTACTCGACGTTCGTCTTGAGCGCGCGCTCGGGGTGCTTCTCGGCCAGCACTCGCAGGGCCACGTCCTCCACCTTGATCGCGAGATCGAGCCAGCCCGGCTTCTGCTCCATCGACTCTGCGACCTTGCGCAGGGCCGCGGCCCGCGGATCGTAGGCGCGGTAGACGCGATGTCCGAAGCCCATGAGCCGCTCTCCGCGGGCAACGGCGTCACGAACCCACTGCTCGGCTCGCTCCGGCGTGCCGACCTGGTGGAGCTGCTCGACGACCTCTGACGGGGCGCCGCCATGCAGCGGGCCCTTCATCGCACCGATCGCCCCGCACACGGCCGACGCGAGGTCACTCCGGGTGGACGTGATGACCCGGGCTGCGAACGTCGAGGCGTTGAGGCCATGCTCGGCGCCGACGATGAAGTAGGCATCGAGCGCGCGGGCCGTCCCGGCGTCCGGGCGCGCACCGGTCAGCTGGTACAGGAAGCCCGGGACCAGATCAAGCTCCTGATCGGGCTCGATCGGCTCGAGGCCCTGCCGGAGCCGGGCGAACGTGGCCAGGGCGGAGGGCGAAAACGCCGTCAGCGCGCGCGCCTGCTCCACGGTTGGCGGCCAGTCGAGCACCTGGGTCGCACCCCACACCGAGACCGCGGTCCGGAGCGCATCCATCGGCTTCGCCGTCCGGGGCAGCGCCCGGAGGGCCGTCATGACGGCGGCGGGTACCGGTGCCGTCGGGAGGTGGTGGGATGGTTCCCATTCGCCGGTCCAGAGCAGGTTCGCAACCGCCGGATAGGAACCGCGCTCAACGAGATCGCCGATTCGGTAGCCCCGGTAGAGCAGCCGCCCCGCTCCGCCGTCGACGTAGCCGAGGCCGGTCTCCGCGGCTGGAACACCTTCCAGGCCGGGGGAATAAGGATACGTGTCGACGGCCGCTGTGAGGACAGCCGCGGGGGCCGCCGCGGGGGTATCAGTCATGCCGGGATGGTAGCCCTGCCCGCCGATTCGCGGAGTGCTGAAGGTCCCGAGGGCGCGGCCAACGACGTCAATCCACCGCCGCGTCGGGCTCGTCGAGGAACGCCTCAACTGCGGCAACGAAGGCGGACGCGTGCGTGTGGTGAGCGGCGTGTGCCGCGCCGTCGATCACGACAACCCGACCGACCGCCAGCCGCGCATCCAGCGCCGCAGTGTTCAGGGCAAAGGCCGGCGGGCCTGCCGAGCCCAGCACCTGGAGGACGGGGACCGGCACGCTCGCGAGAGCCTCGAGGCCCGCGGCAGGGTCGCTCGACGCCTCGAGCTCGCGGAGGATCGTGGGGGCCGCAGCGACCCGGAGTGGCCAGACGGCATCGGCCCGGAATCGTGCCATCGCGTCGTCGTCCATGCCCACGACCGTCCGCATGAACCGCTCGAGGAGCGCCTCGGCATCGCCGCGCGCGAGGTCATCCTGCAGCCGCGCCACGAGCCAGGCCGGCTCATAGGCCGAGGCTTCGCGGCTGTCCCGGGGCGGCGCCCCTTCGTAGCACACGACCCGACGGATCGAACGCGTCAGGAGCACCGCGCCGAGCGCACACCGCCCGCCGAACGAGTGGCCCACGACGTCGCCCGGGCCATCTGACGCCACCGCCACCGCATCCGCAACGGCCGCGACGTCCTCGAACTCGCGCGTGATCGAGTAGCGGTCCTGCGCGTCCCCCGAGGCGCCGCGCCCTCGCCGGTCGATGGCGTACAGCCGCCGCCGCTGGCCGAGCAGCGGCCCGACCACCCGGAACGTCAGGTGGTCCGCGGTCGTGCCGTGGACGAGGATGAGGGGCCGAGTCCCGGGTGCCGCGGTTCCCGATTCGAAGACCGCGATCGCCGTACCGTCGGCTGACCGAACGAGTCGATCCGGATCAGTCACCCGGTGGTGGTCCCACGAAGCTCGGGCGGCACGGCCGCCGCCGCGGCCTCGTCCAGCACCCACAGCGCACCGGCGCGACGAGCGAGCTGGGCAGGCAGCCGGCGAACATCGCGCTCCCGCCCGAAGATCTCGCCCAGGATGGCGGCCTTCCCGGTACCGAGGACCACGGCAATAACAAGCCGCGCCGCGGTCACGACGAGCGGATGGAGCGTCACCCGCGCCACGTGCGGCGCGATGTGCGTCGGCGCCGGCACGGCCAGTGCCCAGCCGGGGTCATCCCAGCTGGGGGAGTCGGGGAAGACCGAGAAGAGGTGCCCGTCGGATCCGACGCCCACGAGGACGACATCCAGCTGCGGGAACCCACCCGCGTCGATCTCGAGGCCGGCCCCAGCGAGCGTGGTCGCGTACCGCGCGGCGACGGTCTCCGGCCCGTCGCCGGCCGCAAGGGCATCGCCGATCGGGATGACATGGACCTGGTCAGCCAAGATCGGGACATCGCGCAACAGGAGGTCCCAGCAGGCGAGCGCGTTGGACAGGATGTCCTCGGGCGGCGCCCAGCGATCGTCCCCCCACCACAGATGGACGCGATCCCAGGGCACGGTCTCGCGGAGCGGAACGTCGGCAAGGTGGCGGTAGATCTGGCCCGGCGTGGATCCGCCGGTCGTCACCCAGTGGGCGACCCCCCGTGCCTCGACGGCAGCGGTCAGCGCGGCGGCGATTCGGTGGGCGGCGACGTGTGATGCGTCCTCCGCGGTCGGCAGGACGAGGATCTCGGGCTCGGTCACTCGGGCCCCACCAGCTCTGCCGCGGCCAGGAGCGCCGCAACAGCGACCTTGTCCCGCCCGACAGACTCGATCGTCTCCGCGAGGAGCTCCACCTCCGTCCGGCGCGGCGCCATGAAACGACGAATCGGGAATTCCCGGCCGTTGAGCGTGGACCGGACGATGACGGCCTCCGCCTCCGCGGAAACCACGACCTCGAGATTGTCGCCCCGGCGCCGAGCGGCCAGTTCCACGGTGAGCGTTGTCCCGGACGGCATCGACGACGTCGTGGGCACGAGGGCGACCGCGATCCGGCGACGGCCGGCCCGCAGCTGACCGGCCATCGGCGCGCCGATGTCGTCGTCCGGCGTCGACCCGCCAGGCTCCCGGATGACGGATCGAAGTGGCGTCGCCACGGTCAACCCGAGTCGTGACGCGAGCCACGCGACGTGGTACAGCGGCTTGATCAGGTTGGTGCCGCCGAGGCCCGACCCGGGCTGTGCGCCATATCGGACGGTGACCTCGGTCAGGCCGCCCAGGAAGGGCTGCAACTCCGGACGATCGAAGCACGAGGCGATCGCCTCACGCCAGCGTGACTGACGGAGCATCGCGAAGTCGGAGACGGCCAGCGCGTCGCCGGCCAGGTCGTGGTCACGGACGATAGCTACCAGCGCACGCAACCGACCGATGCCATCGCCGGACCAGAGGGACCCGTCCAACACCAGGCGGTCCGCCATGTCGAGCAGGTCGAGCGCCTGGCGGGACCCAAGCGGTGGATCGCCGGGCCACCACAGCGTGACCGGCAGATCGTGGACGAGCAGGGGCGCGACGATCGCGGCCACGTGCCGGCCGGTCTCGCCGCCGGCGACGAGATCGATGAATTCGGCGCAGGTCTCGACCGCGTCTGCCCGAGGGAGGACGCAGTGGGCCTGGACGTGGGCATCCAGCCACGAAGGGCCGTCCGGATCGGCGCTCGAAACGATCAACGTCCGCGACGGATGGCGGCCCGTGAGCATCCGGATCACCGCTGCCGCGCGTTCGCCCAGTTCCGGCTGTCGCGCAATCACCACCAGGTTCAGCACGCTCGTCCGGGCCGCGACTCGCCGTTCCGGCGTTCCGTCGGCGCCCTGCGCGGTCAGCGGCGCTTCAGACCAGATTCGCGCGAGCTCGGCCTCGATTCCGGCGAGCGTGTGCGTCCGGGTCGACCAGCGGAGGATCGTCTGGCCGACGACCGGCGGTGCCAGGAGCGTCGTCCGGACCATCAGCGCGCCCTCAGATCCGGCGCCAGCGGCGCCCGTCCCGCTCGATCAGGGCGTTGGCCGCCTCCGGGCCCCACGTGCCGGCGGCATAGTTCGGGAAGTCCGGCGCCGGCGCGTCGACCCAGGACTCCACGATGGGTGTCGCGATCGACCAGGCCGCCTCCACCTCGTCCTCGCGGGTGAACAGCGAGGCATCGCCGAGCATCGCGTCCAGGAGGAGCGTCTCGTAGGCGTCGGGCGAGTCCACCGAGAACGCGGAACCGTACGTGAAGTCCATCGTCACGGTTCGGATGTCGAGGCCCAGACCCGGAACCTTGGACCCGAACCGGAGCAGGATGCCCTCGTCCGGCTGGATCCGGATCGCGAGCAGGTTCGGCTCTGGATCGACGGCAGCATCCCGGAACAGCCGATGAGGAACGGCCTTGAACTGGATGGCGATCTCCGTCGCGCGCTTCGGGAGCCGTTTCCCGGCGCGGAGGTAGAACGGGACGCCGGACCAGCGCCAGTCGTCGATCTGGAGGCGCGCGGCGAGGAAGGTCTCGGTCTCGGACAGCGGGTCCACCTCGACTTCCTCACGGTAGCCCCGGACGGGCTCGGCAGCGACCCAGCCCGAGCCGTACTGCCCGCGGACGACATCGCGATCGACCTCGGCGCTGGACAGCTCGGGGATCGCCCGGAGGACCTTGACCTTCTCGTCGCGCAGCGCGTCCGCCTCGAAGGTCGCCGGCGGCTCCATCGCCACCAGCGTGAGCAGCTGGAGGAGGTGGTTCTGGATCACGTCGCGCGTCGCGCCGGTCTCCTCGTAGAACGAGCCGCGCTCCTCCACGCCGATCGACTCACCCATCGTGATCTGCACGTGGTCCACGTACCGCCGGTTCCAGAGCGGCTCGAAGATCCCGTTCCCGAACCGGAAGACCATCAGGTTCCGGACGGTTTCCTTCCCGAGGTAGTGGTCGATGCGGTAGACCTGCGACTCCCGGAAGACCTTGCCGACTTCGCGGTTGAGACGCTTCGCGGAGTCGAGGTCCCGGCCGAACGGCTTCTCGATGACGATCCGCCGCCAGGCGCCGCCATGGGTCTCGCGGTCCAGACCGCACCGCCCGAGCTGCGCGACGATCAGCGGAAAGGCCGACGCCTGGGTCGCGAGGTAGAACAGACGATGGCCGTGCGTGCCGTGCTCCGCGTCCATCTCGTCGAGGCGCACGGACAGGCGATCGAACGCCGCGTCGTCCGCGAAGTCGCCCTGGTGGTAGACGATCCGCTCAAGGAACTGGCGCGCGACGTCGGCCTCGAGCGGTACGCGGCTGAATTGCTCCAGGGACTTGGCGACATCGGCCTGGAACGTCTCGTCGTCATACGGCCGCCGGCCGACCGCCACGAGCATCCAGTCCTGGGGCAGGAGGTTCGTCCGCCACAGCTGGGCGAGCGCCGGGAACACCTTCCGGTGGGACAGATCGCCGGTAGCGCCGAACAGGACCACGATGTGCGGATCCGGGACGCGCTCCAGGCGGAGGCCTTCCCGGAGGGGGTTGCCCTCGCCTCTCGGTGCCCGGCGGCGGCGCTTGCCGGTCCGCTCCAGACGGAGCTCGCGCATGGTCCGGGGCGCGACCGCTGGCTGCCCGGCGGGACGAGCCACGTCAGGAGGTCTTGACCGCGTGGCCGCCGAACTCGTTGCGAAGGGCCGCGAGGACCTTCGCGCCGTACGAATCGTCCTGCCGGGAGCGGAAGCGGGTCTGCAGCGCGATGGTGATGACCGGTGCCGGGACGTCCCGATCGATCGCCTCCTGGACGGTCCAGCGGCCCTCGCCGGAGTCCGCCACCCAGCCCTTGAGGTGTTCGAGGTCCTGGCCCTGGCCCTTGTACGCGAGCCCGAGCAGCTCAAGCAGCCACGACCGGACAACCGAGCCGTGCATCCAGAGATCGGCGACCTTCGCGAGATCCAGCTCGTATTCCGAGGCGTGGAGGATCTCGAAACCCTCCGCGTACGCCTGCATCAGTCCGTACTCGATCCCGTTGTGGATCATCTTCACGTAGTGTCCGGCGCCGGGCACACCTGCATGGAGATAGCCGTCCTCGGGGGCCAGGCTGCGGAAGACCGGCTCCAACGGCGTCACGGCCTCCGGCTCGCCGCCGACCATCAGGCAGAAGCCGTTCTGGAGGCCCCAGATCCCGCCGGACACGCCGGCGTCCACGTACCGGACGCCCTGCTTCGCGAGCTCGCCGTGGCGCCGGACGTCGTCGTGGAAGTTCGTGTTGCCACCATCGACGATCGTGTCACCGGGCTCCAGGTGCTCCATCAGCTCGGCAATCTGGGCCTCGGTGGCGTCGCCCGCCGGGACCATGATCCAGACCGATCGCGGTTTCTCCAACTGCGCCACCAGCTCGCCGATGGTGAAGGCCGGGTCCGCGCCCTCGGTTGCGAGCTCCCGGGTCTTTTCCGGGGATCGGTTGTAGGCCACGACCTCGTGGCCGTCGAGGAGCAGGCGACGGACCATGTTGCCGCCCATCCGGCCGAGGCCGATGAACCCGATTCGCATGTCGTGGCGCCTCCGATTGAGCGGGGTGTTGCGGTGCGGATGGCAGGTTCTTCGGCCCGCGCCGCCAGGTTCTCCGGCCCGCGCCGGCACTCGGCTCAGTCTACTCGGGGCGTATCACGACGCCGTGAGCCGCCCCACAGGCCGTGCGGCCGCAGATCGGTTGAGCGACGCTCTCTTCGATTCCTTGCACCCAATGCAAACATCCAGCGACGTGTTGCGTCCCATGCAAGCAACTCGCGCAAGGACGGTCCTGCCCGCTCCGCGTTTGCGTCCCGCGCAAGAAACGGGCCGGCGGGACCTCGCTTGGCCGAATCGTTGTGTGTGCTGCAAGGAACCGACGAGCTCAGGGAGCACGCACGCTCGAAAGCCGCAGTTGTTTGCACCGAGTGCAACGTCGCGCCCGAGCCGCCCCGCGCCGTGAGCCGCCCCACAGGCCGTGCGGCCGACTCAGGCTTCCAGGGCCCTCGCGAACGCACGCTCGAGTGCGCCGAGGTCCGCTGTGACGTCTCGTCCCAGGCGGACCCGCAGGATCGGCAGGCCGCGCGCAGCGAGGGCTTGCGCGTCCCCCTGGGCCTGGGCATCGATGAGCCGGCCAAAGGTGTACGGCCAGCCGGGGATCTCACGATCGTGGTGATGCTCGGCCGTGATTTGGAGGAACCAGCCCGTGGCGGCGCCGCCCTTGTGGAGCTGCCCCGTCGAGTGGAGGAAGCGCGGTCCGTAGCCGGCGGTCGTGGCCCACCCCGTCCGATCGCGGACGAGCGCGCGGAGGCTCGCCATCGCCGCGTCCCGCTCGGGCGTCGGGGCAATGAACGCCTGGATCGCTACGTACCTGCCGGCCCTCGGCGCGCCCAGGCCGGCCCGGATCGCATCCGACAGTCCGCCCTCGCCGAGCTCCTTGACCGAGAGGATCTCCGGTCCTGCGGCCGCACCCGCCTCAGACGCGACGTCGGTGCCCGCGACGACGCCGATCGAGGCCGCGGCGAGGACCCGCCGCGTCCGGTCCTTGGCCTCCTCGACGTTCGGCTGGTCGAATGGATCGATGCCCAGGACCGCGCCGGCGATCGCGGTCGCGACTTCCCAGCGAATGAACTCCCCGCCGAGGTCCATCGGGTCTTCGATTGTCAGGCGGATCACGGGATGGCCGCCAGCCGCCAGTGCGTCGAACAGGCCACCGGACGGGTCCGGGGATCCCGCGAGCGCTAGCCCAACGAACAGGCGGTCGTCCCCGTAGGCGCCTGCCGCACCCAGCGGTTCCGCGTCCACTGGCACGATGCCCATACCGTGCTTGCCCGTGGATTCTGCGATGAGCTGCTCCGCCCACGCTCCGAAGCTGGCGAGCGGCGGCTCGGCGATGAACGTCAGCTTGTCCCGGCCCGCTCGCGTCAACGCGCCGAGCGCAAGGCCCAGCAGCAGCCCGGGGTTCCGCTCCGGTTCCGGCTCGCGGCAGGCCGCGAGCATCGTCGAGGCCGAGGTCATCAGCGCGTCCAGGTCCAGCCCGATGAGCGAGGCCGGCACGAGCCCCACGTATGACAGCGCCGAATACCGCCCGCCGATATCGGGCGGGTTGAGGAAGAGCTCGCGGAGCTTGTCGTGATGGGGGATCGCGGCCACGCTCTTCCCGGGGTCCGTGATCGCGACGACGAAATCGCCGGGCTTCTGGTCCGACCCGGACTCCTCGAGGGCCGTCGTGATGCGCGCCCAGGCATCGGCGAGAAAGGCCAGGGGCTCGGTGGTTGCCCCCGACTTCGAGGCGACGATCCAGAGCGTCGAGAGCGGGTCGAGGTCGTCGACGGTGGCAGCGACGGCCGCCGGATCGGTCGAATCGAGGATTCGCAGGTTGAGGTAGCCCTCAGCCGTGCCGAACGTCCGGTGGAGAACCTCCGGCGCAAGGCTGGATCCACCCATGCCCATGACCACCGCAGTCGTGAATCCGGCCACGCGGATGCCGTCGCCGAAGCCCTCGAGGGCGGCGATCTGGTCCGTGAAATGCGCCGGCGCGTCCAGCCAGCCGAGGCGGTTGGCGATCGTCGACCGAACTGCCGGATCCGTGGACCACAGGGTCGTGTCCCTGTCCGCGAGGCGACGCGCCCACTCGTCACGACGAGCGTGCGCCGCGACCGCGGCCAGCCGCTCCTCGTCCGCCGGCGCCAGGCGAATCTCGAATTCCGCGCTCATCTGCAAACCTCCGCCGGGGCGTCTCGCGAACTCGCTCGAATGATCAGGCCAAGTCTACGCGGGGGATGCGGGCGCAAGCCTCAGCGCTCCTCCGCCTCGATCGCAACGACCTTGTTGAGGCGGCGCACGTGGCGCGGTTCGCCGGAGAAGCTCGCTCCGAGGAAGGCCAGCACGCACTCGAAGGCCGGCTCCGGCCCGATGACCCGGGCGCCCAGCGTCAGGACGTTCATGTCGTCGTGCTCGACGCCCTGGTGGGCCGAATACGTGTCATGGCAGACGGCGGCACGAACGCCGCGGATCTTGTTGGCCGCGACGGATGCGCCGACGCCCGAACCGCAGATGAGGATCCCGCGATCGACTATGCCGTCACGGATCGCGTGACCGAGACGCGCGGCGAAGTCCGGGTAGTCGTCGTTGGGGTCCGAGCCGTCGCCCCCGAGGTCGAGGTAGTCGTGGCCGAGGCCCGCGGCCTCGAGGCGGCGGAGCAACTCGGACTTCAAACCGGCTCCCGCGTGATCTGCCGACAGCGCAACGCGCATCAGGAACCCCCGATCAGTTCGATCCGTGCGCCGATACTCGGCAGTCGCAGCGATCGGCCATGCGACGCCCGAAGGGCGGCCGCCGAGGCGGCAATGCGTCGATCGATGGGCTCGATCGACAGCGGCAGGCCGTCAACGACGGCGTCCACGATCCCGAGCCACTGGTAGGTCTCGGGCAGCCGCGCCGTCACCGCGCCGTCGGCGGCCTGCGCCTGGTGCTGGCTCTTGAACTCGCGTTCGACGAAGGGCGCGAGCCCCGCCCGGTGCAGCTCCATCGCCTTGCCGACGCGTTCCTGGTTGGTGATGGCCATGGTTTCGGTCTCCGTCTCTCGTTCAGCCTTCGTCCGGTGCCGCGAGGAGCCACTCGTAGGCGGGCAGTACCTCGATCCCTGGCGCGTCGGCCCGCGCGAGCGCGTCGCGGTCGAGCACCAACAGCCGCCGCGTCGCGCGCGGATGGTCCTTCGCCGCCGCGGTCAGGGCCCGCAGCTCGCGCGTGCGTGTCTCGGGAGACGACAGGTCCGCGCACACCTGGATCAGTTCCTCTCCGGCGGCCGGCCGACGCGCGAGGAAGTCCACCTCCAGCCCGTCGCCCGTCTTGACGTAACCGACCTCGGCACCGCGCCGCTCCAGTTCGTTCAGCACCGCGGTCTCGAGCGCGTGGCCGAGGTTCGAGCGGGCGCTGGCGTCGAAGGCCTTGATGAGGCCCGGGTCCGCGGGATAGAGCTTGCGCGGGTTCGAATTGCGCTGGCGCTCCGAGTCGGTGGCCAGCGGCACGGCGCTGAGCAGGAAGGCATCCAGGAGATGGCCGAGCATCGCATGCACGGCATCCTTCGCCACGCCGTGTCCCTGGGCCTTCAGGTCCTGGTGCAGCCGGTGGACGCTGAAGCTCCCGGCCGGGTTGCGCAGGCATTGCCGCACCAGCCAACGGAGCGCGGCCACCTGCGACACCCCGTAGCGCTCGACCACGTCGCGAAAGAGGACGGTATCCACGTAGCCTTGCAAGAGTTCGATCCGCAGCGCTGCCGGCACTCCCTGCGCTTCGGGGAACCCGCCCTCGACGAGGTACTCGCGAAAGCGCTTCTCGATCAGCGACCGCTCGGCCGGCGTCCAGCGCCGGGGCTCGTTCCTCGGCTCCTCGCCGCGGTGGCGCAGGAACTCGCGGAAGCTGAAGGGTCGGATGACGGTCGCCATCCCGCGACCGCGCAGCGAGGTATGGACCTCGCGCGAGAGCATCCGCGCCGAGGAGCCGGAGACGGCGATCTCGACCTTCTCGGAATCCAGCACCCGCCGGACGAAGCGCTCCCATCCCGGCACGAGCTGGATCTCGTCGAGGAACCAGCACACCGTCTCGCGCCCGCGCAGCGCGGGGTGACGCCGGTAATACTCCTCGAGCAGGAAGCCGAGCTGTTCGAGGTCGATCCCGGCCAGCCGGTCGTCGTCGAAGCTCAAGTAGACCGCCCGCTCGGCAGGCCCCACCGCCCGGCGCTCGTCCAGCAGTTGACGCAGGAACGTGGTCTTCCCCGCGCGGCGCATTCCGATCACCGCGTGCACCTTGCCGGCCACCGCGGGCAGCCGGGCGTCGCGCCGGGTGAGCTCGACCGGCGGCGCCTCCGCCAGGGCAGCGCTCAGCTTCTCGGCCAGGACCGGGTGCAGGCTCATGTCGCCACGCTAGAGCGAAGGTGTCCTCATGTCAAGGACACCTTCTTTGGAATCAGGGTTCTGCGCAGGCCCACCATCGCCACTCACTCGAACAGTCCACCCTGGTTTCAACTCGGTGTTTGCTGCCCTCCCGGTGCTCTGGCCACGGTGTCCTTGCGGGGACGACCGACCGTCCGGGTCATGATGTATTCATCCACCCACTGTCGGGTACTGAGCCATCGCCGATGTTCGTCGCGACGCGCCTTGAGGCGACCCTTCTCGACGGCCGCGCGGAGACCTCGCGCGTTCAGGCCGGGGCGCCCAAGCGCACTCAGCGGCATGAGCTTGACGGGCCCGGCGAGGTTGGGCAGAAGGAACCGATCCAGGCTCTCCTTCACGGCCCGGGCAATGATCTCGGCGAGCGGTGCGAACTCGCCCTTGTCTGCTCGCCGAATGCCACGCAGATATGCCGGTCGTGACTTCTTGCGGATGACCGCCGGTGGATAGCCGTTCCTGACCAGGAGCAGGTTGAGTACCAGGCGACCGACCCGGCCATTGCCATCACGGAACGGGTGGATGGCCTCGAAGGTGGCGTGGACACGGGCAAGGTGCGTGAGGAAGTGTTCTCCCTCCGCGGCGCCGGCTTCGACGAGCTTCAGCCAATCCGTAACGTGCGCATCGACCTCGGGAAACGGCGGCGGCTTCAGGCCGTCAGGGAACTGTGCGATGTCATGGCGCCGGAAGTTCCCGGCATGCTCACCAGGGTCGAGTGGAGGGTCGTCCGGCGGACACACTTCCCAGGCAAGCTGGACCGTGAGCCGATGGATCTCCCGCAGCTCGGTGCGACTGATCGCAGCGACGCGTTCCCGCCCGTCGTGCGACCAAGCCTGGCCGTAGACCCACGTCGCGGCCTGCGCGTACCCCTGCACGTCCAGGTACTCGCACAGTTCCTTGTTGCCGATCGGGCGACCTTCATCGAGCAGGACCTTGACCTGCTTGAGGGCCAGGGTGTTGCCCTCGATCGCGGTCGAGTTGTGGGCCTCCTCGAACCAGATGCCTCGCCAGATGTGCTCGTTCTCGTCTCCGCTCGGCAATCCGCCGGTCCGGGCCAGATCGGACATGCCGAGATCGACCTGCTCGAGGATGAACTTCCGGCTCGGGCGTCCGCGTCCAGCCTTGCTGACGACCACAGGTGGTCTCCCGAAGTGTGCCATTCGTGCCGAGATAATTCGCGAGGCACACTTTAGGGGTGCGCCCGATGGCCCGTCAACAAGTCTGCCTCTCCCTCCGGAATAAATCACGAGGCACACTTTCATCCGACCCGCTCAGCGGACGACTATCCCGAAGCCGCGGAGATGACTCGCGAGGCCTGAATCCGGCGCCTGACTCTGGATCAGCCGTGTCCGCCATGGAGTGTCGGCACGCGACCGCGGAGCTCGCCGAGGACGACCCGCCGAGCGACGTCGGCGACGCGATCCACGGTGAAGCCGAACTCCGCGTAGATCGTGGGGGCCGGTGCCGATGCCCCGAAATGGTCGATCCCGAGGATCGCGCCGGCGTCGCCCGCGTAGCGCTCCCAGCCGAGGGACACGCCCATCTCGACGGTGACGCGAGCCGCCGCCGCGCTCGGCAGGACAGATTCGCGATAGGGCGCGTCCTGCGCCTCGAACCGCTCCCAGCAGGGGAGCGAGACCACCCGCGCCGGCGTTCCGTCCGCCTCGAGGGCCTCGGCCGCGCCCATCGCCAGCTGCAGTTCGGATCCCGTCGCGATCAGGATCACCGACGGCGCCCCGCCGCCGGCCTCCGACGACGCCGGCCGGAGGACATACCCGCCGCGCCGCACGCCCTCACGGGCCAGTTCGGCCGTGCCCGCGAACGTGGGCAGCTTCTGTCGCGTCAACGCCAGCGCGACCGGCCCGTCCCGTCGCTCCACGGCGAGTGCCCACGCCGCGGCGGCCTCGTTGGCGTCGCCCGGCCGGACAAACCACAGGTTCGGGATGGCGCGCAGCGCGGCGTAGTGCTCGACCGGCTGGTGCGTGGGCCCGTCCTCGCCGAGGCCCACCGAGTCGTGCGTCCAGACGTAGATCACGTGGAGGCCCGCGAGCGCGGCGATCCGGACGGAGCCGCGCATGTAGTCGCTGAAGGTGAGGAACGTGGCCGCGTACGGGATGAAGCCGCCGTGGTAGGCAATCCCGTTCGCAACACCGCCCATGGCATGCTCGCGGACGCCGAACCGCAGGTTGCGACCGGCCAGCTCCGCCTCGAAATCCCCGGCACCCTTCACGTCGGTCAGGTTGGATTCGGACAAGTCGGCAGCACCACCGAACAGTTCCGGGACGGGCTCCGCGAGCGCTGCGATCGCCTGCTGGCTCGCGTGGCGGGTCGCGAAGTCCTCGCCGAGCGCGTAGGTCTTCAGACCGGCGTCCCACCCCGGGCGGAGATCCCGGGCGAGCCGGCGCCGCAACTCGGCCGCCTCGGCCGGGAACGCGTCGGCGTAGCGCGACATCCGCGCCTCCCAGTCGGCAACGAGTGCCTGGCCACTCGGGATGGCCGCGCGGAAGACGTCGAGCGCCTCATCCGGGACGAGGAACTGCGCATCCGGATCCCAGCCGTACGCCTGCTTCACGAGCCGAACCTCGTCCTCACCGAGCGGCGAGCCATGGGCCTTCTGGCTGTCCTGCTTGTTCGGACTGCCGAAGCCGATGTGGGTCCGGATGGCGATGATCGATGGCCGTGCGTCGCGGTGCGCGGCGGAGATCGCAGCCGCGATCTCGTCGATGTCGTTCCCGTCCTCGACGCGCTGGGTCTGCCAGCGATACGCCGCAAATCGGGCGAGGACGTCCTCTGACCAGGCCATGTCGGTCGGGCCGTCGAGCTGAATGTGGTTGTCGTCGTAGAGGACGACAAGCTTGCGGAGCAGGAGGTGGCCGGCGAGGCTCGCGGCCTCCGACGCGATGCCCTCCTGGAGGTCGCCATCGCTGGCGAGGGCATAGGTCCAGTGATCGACGATTTCGTGGCTCGGCCGATTGAACTCGTGGGCCAGCCGTCGCTCGGCGATCGCCATCCCGACGGCGTTCGTGAATCCCTGGCCAAGCGGGCCGGTGGTCGCCTCGACGCCGGCCGTCAGGCCGTACTCCGGGTGGCCCGGCGTCCTCGAGCCCCACTGCCGGAACGACTTCAGGTCATCGAGGCTGACGTCGTAGCCCGTCAGATGGAGCAGGGAGTACAGGAGCATGGACGCGTGCCCCGCCGACAGGACGAACCGGTCGCGGTCCGGCCAGCCGGGGTCCGTGGGCGCGTGGCGCAGAAACCGGGTCCAGAGCGTGTAGGCCATGGGCGCCGCGCCCATCGGTGCGCCCGGATGCCCGGAGTTCGCCTTCTGGACGCCGTCGATCGACAGCGTGCGGATCGTGTTGATCGCGAGGTGCTCGAGGTCGGGGGTCAGCTCGGTCATCGAGGAAATCGTACCAACGACGGCCCCGACCCCGATACCATCAGCGCATGGCGGCCACTCCAAAGCCCCGCGCGCTCGTCCTCGGTGACCTCGTCCTCGATGTGGTGCTTGCCCCGGACCGTGAGATCGAGGCCGGGACCGATGTCCCCGGGACGGTCGGCATCCGTCAGGGAGGATCGGCCGCCAATACCGCCCGCTGGTTGGCGCGGCTGGGCGTGGATGTGCAGCTGGTCTGCGCTGTGGGGCGCGACGGGGCCGGCCGGTCCCTCGTGGCGCAGCTCAGCGCCGACGGGGTGCGGGTCCGGGCAGCGCGCGTCGCCGGTCAGCGGACGGGGCGCGTGGGAGTCCTCGTGTCGCCCAGCGGGGAGCGCTCATTCGTGGCCGACCGCCGGGCGGCCCTGGCGCTGCGGCCAGACCACCTGCGAGACGAATGGTTCGCGCGCCTGGATCTCATCCACGTCCCGGCGTATTCACTCATGGGGGAGCCGATTGCGGCGGCCGCCCGCGCGGCCGTCAGCCGGGCCCGCGCGATCTCGGGAGCGCAGGTCTCGCTGGATCTGTCGTCCATCGGGCCGCTCCTCGCGGAGGGTCGCCGCTCCGCGAGGGAGCTCGTGGCGTCGGTGTCTCCGGACATCCTGTTCGCGACCGAGGTCGAGGTCGAAGCGTTCCTCGGCCGTCATGCGGGCGACGGGATCCTGGAGCACGCGGCCATCGGCGTGATCAAGCGCGGGGCGCTCGGCGCACGGGTGATTGCGCGAGGCAGCGATGGCGAACCTCTCCGGTTTGACGTGGCCACGCCCCACGTGGCCGCGGCCGATACGACCGGGGCGGGCGACGCGTTCAGTGCCGGGTTCATCGCCGGCTGGCTCACTGCCCGCGCCGCCGGCCGACACGTACCCGACGCCCTCCACCGCGCCACCGTGGCCGGCCATCGTGCTGCGGCTCGTCACTTGGCGCTCGCCAGACAGGAGCTTCCGCCGGGATGACTGGGTCACTTCGCGACCGCCTCTCGATCCAGGCTGAGGTGGACCATGCCCTGGCGACCGGACGGCCGGTCGTGGCGCTCGAGTCCACGCTCATCAGCCACGGGCTGCCGTATCCGCAGAACGTCGACGTCGCCCGGGCATCGGAGGCGGCGGTCCGCGAATCGGGCGCCGTGCCGGCCACCATCGCGATCCGCGATGGCCGCATCCTCGTGGGGCTCGACGACGCCGCTCTCGAGGCGCTGGCAACGGCCCCGTCGGGCAGCGTGCTCAAGGCCGCGCGCCCGAGCCTGTCGATGGCGCTCACCCGTGAGGGCTGGTCCGCCACCACGGTGTCCGCAACGATGATCGCCGCCCATGCGGCCGGGATCCGTGTTTTCTCGACGGGCGGGATCGGCGGCGTCCACCGCGGCGCGCTGGGTGGTCCGGGCGCCACGCTTCCCCCGACGTTCGACATCTCCTCCGACCTCGAGGAGCTCGCGCATACGGCGATGGTGGTCGTATGTGCCGGACCGAAGGCAATCCTCGATGTTCCCGCCACGCTCGAAGTCCTCGAAACGAGAGGCGTGCCGGTCGTCGCGGTCGGCCAGCTGGAGATCCCCGGATTCACCGCTCGATCGTCGGGGATCCGGGCGCCGTGGAGCGTCCCGGACGTCTCGGCGGCGGCAGCGCTCGCCGAAGCTCACCTGGCACTCGGTCTCGGCAGCGCGATCGTCGTCTGTGTACCGGTCCCGGCGGACGTGGCACTGCAAGACGATGTGGCCCAGCGCGTCGCCGAGCGCGCCGCCCGCGAGGCCGACGAGGCCGGGGTCCACGGGCCCGCTCTCACACCGTGGCTCCTCGCCCGGATCGCGGAGATCACGGATGGCGCGTCGGTCCGCGCCAACACGGCGCTCATCATCAACGACGCCCGTATCGCCGGCCAGATCGCCGCGCGCCTCGCGGGCGTCGACTGAGGGCCTGTAACCGAATCCGCTACGCACGAGCCGCGTGGCCCCTCACCGCCGCGGTCGCCCGGGCGCCTCTGTCAGACGCGCGTTTTCGATGAACGAGCACGCACCAACGTCAGGTGGAGCAAGAATCCGCATGTAGGGCGTATGGGTCGTGCTCGTTCGTTCGGATCGTGCTCCTGGGAGTTGCGTGGCGGGGCGCGGCCACAGCAGGCATGATGTTCGATATCCATCTTCCTGACATTCGATTGCCCTCTTCCCAGTCGACCCCCGGGGTGCTACGATCCCGGCCCCGAAACCGCCCTCTCAGTTGGGGTTCATCGTGCCCGCCGATTCGACCGCTCAGACACTCGTTGCGCCGCAGGACGCCTCAACCATGCCGCTCCTCGCGATCGAGGTTCGCGGGATTCGGCGGGTCTACGCGGCGAAGCCCGAACCGGTCGTGGCACTCGACGGTGTTGATCTGCAGGTCGCGCCGGGCGAGCTCTTCGGGCTCCTGGGCCCGAACGGCGCCGGCAAGACGACGCTCATCAAGATCCTCACGACGCTGCTGCTCCCGTCATCCGGAACCGCGCGCGTCTTCGGTTTCGATGTCGAGCACGACACGAAGAAGATCCGCCGGATCATGAACATGGTCGCCGGCGGGGAGCAGTCCGGCTACGGGATCCTTACTGTTCGCGAGCAGCTCTGGATGTTCACCCAGTTCTACGGGCTGACCCGGCACGAGGGTTGGCGTCGTGTCGACGAGCTCATCGAGGCGGTGGGCCTGGCCGAGCAGCGCGTTCAGCGGGTGAGCACGCTGTCCACCGGGCAGCGCCAGAAGATGAACCTCGCTCGCGGGCTCCTCAACGACCCCTGGATCCTGTTCCTCGACGAGCCGACCCTCGGCCTGGACGTGGCCGCCGCTCGCTCCCTTCGCGAGCTCATCGTGGCCTGGCAACACGCCGTACCGGGCCGGACGATCCTCCTCACCACCCATTACATGGCCGAGGCGGACGAGCTGTGCGATCGGATCGCGATCGTTGACCGCGGGCGGATCCTCGCCATCGGCTCACCGGCCGAGCTCAAGAAACGCGTCCAGCACGAGTCGATCTTCCGGATCGAGGTCGACCACCTCGATGGTGGCGCCGCGGCGCTGGCGAGCCTGCCCGGTGTCGTGAGCGCCAGTGAAGCCGCGAGCGCGACCGATACGTCGACTCGCCAGACGGTGGTGATGAACCTCGTCCTTGAGGACGACGGCGCCCTGGGGCAGGTGGTCGGTGCGCTCGCTCAGACCGGCTCGCACATCCTGGGCCTCCGCAAGTCCGAGCCGACGCTCGAGGATGTCTTCGTGGAGCTCGTGGGCCGCGGCTTCGCGGAATCGGATGTCGACGCAACCGAGGCGCACGACTGATGGCCGCGTCGCTGGACCTGGTCGGGCGCTCGGGCACGGGCCCGCGCGAGGCCGCGGATTGGAGCCGCCGGCAGGTCATCCTCACCGACCTGCGATCGGTCCGCGGCCGCGCCTACCCGCGCGTCATCGGGCTCATGCGCGAGCCGTCGTGGGTGCTGTTCGAGATCCTCCTGCCGTTCCTCGCAACATCGGCGTACGTGTTCGTCTATCGCGCACTCGACGCACCCCAGGAGTACGTGGGCTTCGTGGTTCTGGGCGGCGCGCTCACGGCGTTCTGGCTGAACGTGATCTGGATGATGGCCAACCAGCTCTACTGGGAGAAGAGCCAGGGCAACCTGGAGCTCTACTTCGCCGCCCCGATGCACTTCATGTCGATCCTGTTCGGGATGGCCCTCGGTGGGATGGTCATGAGCTCGACCCGGGCGGCGACGGTGCTGGTGATCGCCGGCGCCATCTACGGGGTCACCTTCTCCGTGGACCAGTGGGCACTGCTGCTCGGGGTCTTCGTGCTCACGCTCGGTGCGCTCTACGGCCTGGGCATGGTCCTGGCCAGCCTCTTCCTCGTATGGGGTCGCGAGGCATGGCATATGGGCCAGCTCATGACGGAGCCGGTCTACTTCGTCTCCGGCCTGAACTTCCCGGTCGCGCGGCTGGGGATGCTCGGCGCGCTGTCGGTCGCGTTCGTCCCGCTGGCCACCGGACTCGACGCGATGCGCCAGCTTGCGTTCGCCGACGCGGCATTCCCGGCCGGCACGCCGCCGCCCGCGGTCGAGGTCCTGATCCTCGCGGCGATGACGGTCATCTCGATCGTCGCGGCTCGCTGGATGCTGATCGCGATGGAGCGACGGGCGCGGCGCGACGGGCGCCTCTCGGTGCGCTGGCAATGAGCTCACTCGCGTCGGCGTCGCGGGACGCCGCCCGCTTCGATCTCGCCAGGACCGAGGGCCGCGGTCTGGCCGACACACTGCGGACCTTCGCGGTTGCCGCACGCCTTGGCTGGCAGCTGGAAGCGAACTGGACGGACCCGTTCCTGTTCTTCATCTACTCGGTCGCCAAGCCGATCAGCTCGGCCCTGATCCTCGTCGTGATGCTGGAGGTGATCGGGGGTCCCGCCGGTCGGGCCTTCCGGCCGTTTGTCGTGGTCGGCAGCGCCCTGTGGTCATTCGTCGTCAGTGGGATCGCGGGACTCGCCTGGTCCATCCTCGAGGACCGGGAGCGCTATCGCGTCCTGAAGTACGTGTACATCAGCCCGAGCGACTTCCTGATCGTGCTCATCGGGCGCGGCGTGGCGCGGCTCGGGGTCGGCCTGGCCGGGGTGGTGATCACGCTGGTCGTTGGCGTTGTCGCGCTCGGGGTGCCGTTCGAACCGGCGGCCGTCGACTGGCCGCTCCTCCTCGCCGCGTCCCTGCTCGGTCTCGGATCCATCATCGGGCTGGGGTTGCTGATGGCCGGCATCGTGATCCAGACGCGCCAGGAATCGTGGAGCTATCCGGAGGCGTTCGCCGGGGCCCTCTTCCTCGTCACGGGCGCGGTCTTCCCGTTGACGGTCCTGCCGGCGCCGGTCCAGGCGATCGGCCTCCTGACGCCGCTGACGTGGTGGATCGCGGGCGTCCGCGAGGCGCTCTTCCCGGGCGGTCCGGGCTCCATCGGCGGTGACGGATCGCTCTTCGCGAGCGTCTTTGGGCACGCCAATCCCGGCCACGCCGAGATCGTCGGTGCCTTGCTGGCCACCGGGGTCGTCGTTACACTCGCCGCAGTCGCCGTATTCCGGCTGAGCGATCGACGTGCCAAGTCAGCCGGCCTGTACGACCAGACAACCGGCTCCTGAGGACCGCTCGAGAGGCCGGCTCGCACCAGGGAGACGCCATGCGGATCTACGAGGGGAGCCCCCGCCAGGACTTCGAGGAAGTCCTCCGCTCGATGGGCGCGCACCTGGACCAGCTCGGCATGAGGGACGTCCTGATCCTCGAGACGCCGGACGGGTTCATCGTCCAGGGCCTCGTCCCTGCCGGAGTGAGTTCCGGTGTCTGGTCGGAGGCTGTCGGCAAGGTGTCCAAGGAAACGCTGACCTTCCTGGACGACGACATCGCCCGGTTCATGGAAGAGTCGATCGCCCGTCGGGGTGACGGGCCCAGGCCGGCAGGGCGCGCAGTCGGGCAGTACGAAGCGTCCTTCCGCGTCATCGGGCGCTTCATCGATGAAGATCGGCCCAAGGACGTCTCCTTCTTCGAGCAGGACGGGGCCTTCGTCCTTCGACTCCATCACGCGACCCAGGCCGGCTCGCGTCATACCCTCGCGGAGTTCACCCACGATGACGTGGAGGCGCTCCTCGCCAGGAGCCCAGAGCTCCGGACATCAGCCCAACCACCCGGACCGCAGGGTGCGGCCCAGACCTGACCCGTTCGCACAGGAGGTATCGCAATGCGTGCACTCAAGACCGTCGCCGTCGCCTTGGGGGTCACCCTCGGCGCGCTTATCATCATTCCGCTGATCGTGCTGGCCGGCCTGTTCGTCTGGCTGAAGCTCACCGAGGAGGCTGACGACGAGTCGCTCGACCTGGACCAGGAAGGCGCCTGATCCACAAGACCGAGCCGCTCCCCGCGAGCGAGACGCCCGCCGGATCACCGGCGGGCGTCGGCGATTCCGCGCCCGGCGGAGGGGCCAGCCACCGCGTCGCTGAGTTCGGCGTCCTGCTCGTTGTCGCGGCCTGGGCCGCCAACTTCATCGTGGTCAAGGCCGCCAACCGCGAGATCCCGCCGATCGCCTTCGCCTTCATCCGCTTCTCGGCTGCGGCACTGGTGCTGCTCGTCGTGCTGCGCTGGCGCGAGGGGACCATCCGGATGCCGCTCCGGCGGCTGGCGCCGATCCTGGGTCTCGGAGCGGTCGGCTTCGGGCTGTACCAGATCCTGTGGCCCACGGCCCTCCAGACGATCCCGGCCGGTGACTCGGCGTTCCTCATCGCGGCGACTCCGGTTCTCACCGCCCTGTTCGCCTCCATGGCCGGTTCGGACACGCTCACGCCTCGGAAGCTCATCGGGGCCGTCATTTCGTTTGTCGGGGTGGGGATTGTCGTCGCGGGCGGGCCGGGGCTCGGGCTCGGCACCTCCCTCGTCGGCGACGCGCTGACGCTCGCGGCAGCCGTCTGCTGGGCCGTCTACACGTCCTGGGGCGCACCGATCCTGGCGTCAGTGTCGCCGCTTCGGATGACGGCCTGGGCAATGGTCGGCGGGAGCCTCGTGCTGGCGCCGATCGGTCTGATCCAGGCCGCCGGCGCGAACTGGGGAGCCGTGACCGGTGGGGCCTGGGCCGGCCTCGTGTACTCGACGCTCATTCCCGCCGGCGTCGCCAACGTCGTGGTCTTCAACGCGATCAAGCTGCTCGGACCCACCCGGATCACGGCCCTCCAGTTCCTGGTCCCGTTCATCGCCCTGCTCATGGGCGCCGCGTTCCTGAGCGAGGCCGTCCAGCCCGCCCAGATCGCCGGCGGCGCCGTGATCATCCTCGGCGTTGCCGTGACGCGTGCGTACGGGGCTCCAGGTCGCCTCGGGCGCAGGCTGGCCAGGCACACGTCATGAGCCCGCGGGATGGCGATCCCGCATGGCGCGCGATCTCCGCTGCCGGGGCGCCGCCGCCACTCCGTTCGGGCGAGCCTCCGATCGCACTGCTCATCGACTACGACGGGACGGTTGCCCAGACGGACGTCTCGGACGCCCTCATGGCGGAGTTCGTCACGGAGGAGTGGGAGGCGAGGGCCGCGGAGTATGACGCCGGTCTGTCGGGCTCGCGGCGGCTCATGGAGTGGGAGGTGGGGCTGATCACCGCCTCGCCGGACTCGTTGCGGGCGCTCGCAGCGTCACAGCCGCACGACCGGGGCTTCGCCCCGTTCGTCCGCTGGGCGCAGGCGGCAGGGATCCCGGTCGAGGTCGTGAGCGATGGGTTCGGCTTCTTCATCCCGGCCGCCCTCGAGGCGCTCGGGGTCGGGGACGTGGCAGTCGTCTCGGCGGACACGACGTTCCCGCAGGGGGATCGGCCGAGGATTGCGTTTCCCAACGGCCATCCGCGCTGTTTCGTGTGCGGTACATGCAAGCGGGCGCGGGTGCTGGCGCACCAGGCGGCCGGTCGGGCGGTTGTGTTCGTGGGCGACGGGGAGTCGGATCGGTATGCCGCGGGATACGCCGATGTGGTCTTCGCCAAGCATTCTCTCCTGCGACTGTGCGTCGAGAACGGCTGGCCGTTCCGGCGCTGGACGGAGTTCGCCGAGATCGAGGCGTGGCTCGCCGGCGTCATCGATGCCTGGCGGGCTGATCCGGACTCCCCGGCCCTGCCTCGCCCGACGAGCAGGCCGTTCTTCTGTGGCCCCGAAGTCTGGGGCGAGGGGTTGTGGGATCCGCCGGCTCCCGCCGGCAGTCCGGAACCCGCCGGGTAGGCACTTCCTCAGTGATGCCATCTCTGATAGCATGATGTCATGGATCGCACCACGCTCTCCCTCGACGTAGAGACACGAAGGCGACTTCGACGCATCGCTGCAGAACGCGGGATCTCGATGGCCGCTCTCATCCGCGAGGCGATCGACGAGACAGTGGAGCGGCACGCCCCGAAGCCCCGCAGCCTCGGAGTGGGGGCATCGGGGTCGCGCGACACGGCTCGTCGCGCCGGGGACGTTCGGCCCGAGCCGCGCCCGTGGCGCTGATCCTCGATACCGGCCCGCTCTACGCGTCGCTCGATCGGTCAGACCAGGACCACGTCGCCTGTCGGGCCTTGATCGAGGAGGCGGACGAAGCCCTCGTGATCCCGGCGCCCGTCCTCGTCGAGGTCGACTACTGGATCCAGCAGCGACTGAATCCAGGGGTATTGGTCGCTTTGCTGGCCGACATCGAAGCGGGCGCCTACGTCGTCGCCGACCTGGTGCGCGAGGACTACACGCGGATCCGCGAGCTCTGCGACCGGTACGCCGATGCGGACATCGGGTTCGTCGATGCCGCCGTGCTCGCGATCGTGGAACGTTTCGGCGAATCGAAACTCGCGACCCTCGACCGGCGCCACTTCGGTCTCCTCCGTCCGCGCCACCTGGAGTCGATCGAACTCCTGCCGGCCTGACATCCGAGCCGTCGGTCCAAGTCGGGCAGACGTCGGGCAGACGTCGGGCAGACGCCGGCTGGCAATCCGGGCCGACTTCCGGTAGCATTCGAAAAACCCCCGGAGGACCTTGACCCGTGGCGAAGTATGTCTTTGTGACCGGAGGCGTCACCTCCTCACTCGGCAAAGGCATCACCGCCGCCAGCATCGGCCGCCTGCTCAAGGCGCGGGGTCTCAAGGTCTCCATCCTCAAGCTGGATCCGTACATCAACGTGGATCCCGGCACGATGTCCCCGTACCAGCACGGCGAGGTCTTCGTGACCGACGACGGGGCGGAGACGGACCTCGACCTCGGGCACTACGAGCGGTTCATCGACGAGAACCTGAGCCAGCTGTCCAACGTGACGACCGGCCGGATCTACCAGGCCGTCATCGCCAAGGAGCGCCGGGGCGACTACCTCGGCGGAACCGTCCAGGTCATCCCGCACATCACCAACGAGATCAAGGAACGGATCAAGCGCGTCGCGAAGGACGGTGATCCGGATGTCGTGATCGTGGAGGTCGGCGGCACGGTCGGCGATATCGAATCGCTGCCCTTCCTCGAGGCCATCCGCCAGATGCGCAAGGACATCGGGCGCGCCAACGTCCTGTACGTCCACGTGACGCTGCTCCCGGCGCTCGCGGCGACCGGCGAGTTGAAGACGAAGCCGACCCAGCACTCCGTCAAGGAGCTTCGCGGGATCGGCATCCAGCCGGATGTCATCGTCCTCCGCTCGGATCACGAGGTCCCCGACGAGATCCGCGAGAAGATCGCGCTCTTCACCGACGTCGACATCGAGGCGGTCATCCCGGCGCCGACCGCCGAGACCATCTACGAGGTCCCCCTCCAGTTCGAGGACTTCGGGCTCGGCCGGCTCGTCGTACGTGAACTTGGGCTCGGGGATCCGGAGGCGGAGCCCGACCTCGACGGCTGGCGTGCCCTGGTGGAGCGGATCAAGCGCCCGAAGCCCGTCCTCGAGATCGCGCTCGTCGGCAAGTACATCGAGCTCCCGGATGCCTACCTGTCGGTCACGGAGGCTCTCCGGCACGCCGCCTGGGCGCACGAGGTGGATGCGAAGGTCCGCTGGGTGGATTCCGAGGCCCTGACCAGAGAGAATCTCCACGAGCGGCTCGATGGCGCGGCCGGGATCCTCGTCCCGGGCGGCTTCGGGCATCGCGGGATCGAGGGCAAGGTGCTCGCGGCGCACTTCGCGCGCGAGCACAAGGTCCCGTATCTCGGCCTCTGCCTGGGTTTGCAGTGCGCGGTCATCGAGTTCGCCCGCGAGGTCATGGGGAAGTCGGACGTGAACTCGACCGAATTCGACATGTTCACGGACAACCCGGTCATCGACTTCATGCCGGACCAGCGGGACATGGAGGACAAGGGCGGCACGATGCGCCTGGGCATCTACCCGGCCCGCCTCACCCCTGGCTCCAAGGCCGCCGCGGTCTACGGCCAGGAAGTGATCTACGAGCGGCACCGCCACAGGTTCGAGGTGAACAACCGCTACCGCCAGGCCCTCGAGGCCGCGGGGATGCTCCTGTCCGGACAGTCGCCCGACGGGCGGCTCGTCGAGATCGTGGAGCTCAAGGATCACCCGTACTTCCTGGCCAGCCAGTTCCACCCCGAGTTCAAGAGTCGCCCGGAGCGGCCCCACCCGTTGTTCGATGGGTTCGTGGCGGCATCGCTCGCCGTTCGGGACGGCCGCGAGCCGGTGTTGACGGCGCGGACGGCCGAAGTTGCCGAACCACGCACGACCGAACAGCCTCGTGAGGCAGCGACTCCAGCCGGCTGACGTACCGCAAGCGCGGGCCCAGCCTGCGTTCGGGGGTAGAATCCTCGTTCGAAACCACCCCAGGAGCGCCTGATGAAGCTTTTCCTCGATACCGCCGACATCAACGAGATCCGAACCGTCGCCCGCTGGGGTGTCCTCGACGGGGTCACGACGAACCCGAGCCTGTTCGCCCGGACCTCCGGCAAGACCTACGACGAGGTCCTCGCGGAGATCTGCACCATCACCGATGGCCCCGTGTCCGCGGAGGTCGTCGCCGAGGATGTCGAGGGAATGCTCTCGGAGGGTCGGCACTTCGCGAAGATCGCCGAGAACATCGTGGTCAAGGTCCCGATGTCGGAGACCGGGCTCGAGGCGATCAGCCGGTTCGCGGCCGAGGGGATCAGCACCAACTGCACGCTGATCTTCACGGCCAATCAGGGCCTCCTCGCGGCCAAGGCTGGCGCTTCGCTCCTGTCGCCGTTCGTGGGGCGCCTCGACGACATCAACGAAGAGGGGATGGTCGTCATCCGCGAGCTGTCGGACATCATCCGGTTCCATGAGCTGGATGCGGAGGTCCTGTCCGCATCCATTCGCCACCCGCGCCACGTGACCGAGTCGGCGCTGGCCGGCGCGCACGTCGCGACACTCCCGTTCAAGGTCTTCCAGCAGATGGTCCGTCACCCACTCACCGACAAGGGCATCGCCCAGTTCCGGGCGGACTGGGACGCGGCCCGCCAGGCACTCGAGGCCGCGAAGAACTGACGCTCTGAGGGCCGCCCGGCCTCCGATCAGGCGCGGCGGCTCGCGCTATGCCCTCCGGCCGACGTGCAGCGTCACCAGCCCGAAGGTCAGCGGCGTCCAGCGCACGTCGATCAGCCCTGCCCGTCCCATGATCGCGGCGACTTCCTCGGGCGGCGGGTAGGCGCGCACGCTCGCCACGAGATAGCGATACGCATCGGCCTGGCCGGCGATCCGGCCGATCGACGGGACGACACGCTCGAACCAGAAGCCGCCGACGCGCCCGACCGCTGAGCGCGGTCGGGCGATCTCCAGACACGCGACGAAGCCGCCCGGTCGGACCGCCCGGGTCATCTCCGCGAAGCCCCGCTCGTAATCCGGCAGGTTCCGCATCCCGAACGCGATCGTCGCGGCATCGAACGTGCCGTCGGGGACGGGCAGATCCATCGCGTCACCACATTGGAAGCGGAGCTGGGCCGGGCTGCGCCCATGGGCACGCGCCCGCTCGATCATCCCGGCCGAGATGTCAATGCCAACGACATGTCCGTCCGCTCCGACCTGGCGCGCCAGGTCGCGTGCGACAGCACCCGTGCCCGTCGCGACGTCGAGCGCGGCCATCCCGTGCTCCAGGCCGGTGGCGGCAACCAGCCGCCGGCGCCAGCGTGGCTCCTGGAAGCCGGAGATCACCGCGTTGAGGGGATCGTAGACGCGGGCGATTCGATCGAACATCGCCCCGACTTCGGCCGGCGACGCGGTATTGCCGCGCGGGGCCGCGATTGGGCGGTCGGGAGGCTCGGACGGTGGTTGCATCGACACCGCCCGGATCGTACACGCCGATGATGATGAGGTGACATGATTGACGCTGGGCCCGACGCGGTCCATACTCCGGCCATTCCCCACCCGTCCGCGCCGCGGACCCTTTCCCGCGCGGTCGGATGCTCTTTTCTTGCACGCGCAGGTGGCCCCTTCCCGATGCCCGGTCCAGATCAGCATCCACGTAACCGTCGGCCGCGCCGCCGCAATCCCGTCGGCCGGGCGCCCGTGAGCGAATTCGAGGAGATGCAGGAACTCGAGGCCGCCCGCGAGCGGAACGACCTCGATGTTTCAGACCTCCTCGAGATGAGCCTCACCGAACTCCGCCGGGTTGGCCGCGACCTGGCCATGGAGACGGGCTCGGAGGATCGCAAGGCCGACCTCGTCGACCGGATCCTCCAGGCCCAGACCGAGCGGGCCGGACACGCCTACGCCACCGGGATCCTCGACATCGTGGACGAGGGCTACGGGTTCATGCGCCGGCACGGCCTGCTCCCCGGCGTGGACGATGTCTACGTCTCGTCCAGCCAGGTTCGTCGGTTTGCGCTCCGCGTCGGCGACCGCGTGGCGGGTGCCGTTCGCTCGCCGCGCGAGCAGGAGAAGTACTGGGGCCTGCTCCGGGTTGACTCCGTCAATGGCGTCGACATCGAGACCGCCCGGGCCCGCCCGCACTTCGGGGACCTGACGCCCGTCCACCCCAACGAGCTGATCAACCTCGAGAGCGACCCGAAGAACCTCAGCCAGCGCCTGGTCAACCTCGTCAATCCCATCGGCAAGGGCCAGCGCGCCCTCATCGTGAGCCCGCCGAAGGCCGGCAAGACGATGCTCCTGAAGAACATCGCCAACGGCATCACGGCCAACTATCCGGACATCCTGCTCATGGTCGCGCTCATCGGCGAGCGGCCCGAGGAAGTCACGGATATGCGCCGGAGCGTCAACGGCGAGGTCATCAGCTCCACCTTCGATGAGCCGACCGAGAACCACACGCGCGTCGCCGAGATGGCGCTCGAGATTGCGAAGCGGCAGGTGGAGACCGGTCGCGACGTGGTCATCCTCCTCGACTCGATCACCCGCCTCGCGCGCGCCTACAACCTGGCGCTCCCGCCGTCGGGTCGGACGCTGTCGGGCGGCATCGACCCGATCGCGCTGTACCCCCCGAAGCGCTTCTTCGGCGCCGCACGGAAGATCGAGGAGGGCGGCAGCCTCACGATCATCGCCACGTGTCTCGTCGACACCGGTTCCCGGATGGACGACGTGATCTACGAGGAGTTCAAGGGCACCGGCAACTCGGAACTCATCCTGGATCGGAAGCTGGGCGAGAAGCGGATCTTCCCGGCCATCGACGTCATGCGCTCGGGCACGCGCCGCGAGGAGCTTCTGCTCGAGGACGGCACCCTCAAGATGGTCTGGACGATGCGCCGGATGCTCTCCGCGGTCGGCACGAACGAGGGCATCGAGCTGCTCCTCAACCGTCTCGCGAAGACGGACAGCAACGTCCAGTTCCTTGCCGGCCTGACCAAGACGCTGGACCAGTAGGCCGTTCGGCCCGCTCGCGGCGGGCCTACTGGACGTTTGCGTGCCCTGCGAGGCCCGTGGTAAGGTCCGGCCGAGTCGACACCCGCGGAGGAGCGGGCATCGGCCGTGAAGCGAAAGACCCAGCTCAGGAAATCGCGATTTCGGACGGTCCAACCCCCGCTCCCCGCGTCCCTCCCGCACGCGACGGACCGTTCCCGCAGGAGACCATATTGCTGAACGCCCCGGCCGGCGTCGTGCGCGCAATTGCGCGCCTCCGCCCGACCAAGAGCGAGCGATCTACGCGAGCCCACCGCTTCCACCGCCGGTCCATCCGCGCGGCGCGGGGTTTCCGCACGCGGGTCGCCGTTTTCGCCCACTTCGCGCAACTGGCACCTCGACCCACAGTTCGACCCCGTCCCATCACGCTCCGCCGCGCTCTCACCGTGCGCCTGGCGTCCGAGCGGATGCTCCCGATCATCGCGGCGATCGTCGTGCTCGGGGCCAGCCTGGTCAGCTTCCAGCCAGCGGCTGCAGCCAAACCGATCGGCGACGTGGACGGCGCTGGCTCCGGCCCGAGGCTCGCCGTCGGCGGAGAAACAGGTGACCAGCTGGATCCGATGGAATTGGCTGCCCTGAACGGCGGGCCCAGCGGCAAGACCTCCCAGGCGGATGCCGCCCCCGTGGAGAGCTACGCGGACGACGGCACGGTCTACAAGCCGTTCGCTGTCAGTACTTCCGTCCAGGACGGAAGGGATCTGCTCCAGACGTACACCGTCAAGTCGGGCGACACGCTGACCGGGATCGCGAACCACTACGGCATCTCCATGATGACGATCTGGTGGGCCAACAAGCTGTCCGCGAAGGACGAGCTCAAGGTCGGCCAGAAGCTCGTCATTCCGCCCGTCAATGGCCTCGTCGTCACGGTCAAGGAAGGCGACACGCTGGACTCGCTGGCCGCCAAGTACAAGGTGGAAGGCACCGATATCCTCGCCGTGAACGAGATCGAGGACCCGAATCTCATCATCGGCCAGACGCTCATCCTGCCGGATGCCGCAGGCGCCCCGATTCCCACGCCGAAGCCAGCCCCGCCGTCGCGCTCGTCGGGCAGCACTGGCGGTGCGTCGCGAAGCGGTGGGGGCCCGTTGACCTACAGCGGTGGCGCGTTCGCCTGGCCGGTCGTCGGCGGCGGCAATTACATCAGCCGCGGCTTCATCTACGGCCACTATGGCGTCGACATTGCGGCTGACTACGGGACGAAGGTCGTTGCTGCGGCTGCGGGAGAGGTGATCTTCGCGGGGTGGAAGAACAACGGCGGCGGGTACCAGGTCTGGATCGCCCACGGCTCGGGGATGTACACGACCTACAACCACCTGGCCTCGGTGTCGGTTGCTGCCGGCGAATCCGTGGGACGGGGTGAGCAGATCGGGCGCAACGGCTCGTCCGGCAGATCCACCGGTCCGCACACGCACTTCGAGGTCTGGATCGGCGAGATCTGGAACGGCGGCTACCGGGTCAGCCCGCTCAGGTACTACTGAGCGGCAGGCCGATCGCGCCGGCACCCGGGTCACCGGGGCCGCCCGGGCGGTCCGTGGGAACATAGGCCCGATGTTCCTTGACCGCGTGAAGATTCTGGTCCGGGCCGGCAAGGGCGGCGACGGCGCGGCGACGTTCCGCAAGGAGGCCCACGTGCCGCGTGGCGGTCCCGACGGCGGGGACGGCGGGCGCGGCGGCTCCATCCATCTCCGCGTGGCCGCCGGGCAGACCACGCTCCGCGACTTCCAGTACCGGCACCACTTCCGGGCCGAGAGTGGCGGCCGCGGTGCCCGCGCCAGGCGCCACGGAAAGGCCGGTGAGGACATGGTCCTCGAGGTGCCGCCCGGCACCGCGATCTATGACGATGCCAGCGGGGAGCTCATCGCGGATCTCGTGGCGACCGGCCAGGCGACCATGGTCGCGCGAGGCGGTCGCGGAGGCCTCGGCAATACGCACTTCGCGACATCCACGCACCAGGCGCCCCGGCACGCTCAGAACGGTGAGCCCGGTGAGGAGCGCTGGCTCCGCCTGGAGCTCCGCCTCATCGCCGATATCGGGCTGGTGGGCCTGCCGAACGCCGGCAAGTCCACGCTGCTCGCCGCGCTCACGGCGGCCCACCCGAAGATTGCCGACTACCCGTTCACCACGCTGGAACCGAACCTCGGCGTGATGGACCTGGGTATGGAGGACGCGCGCCTCCCGACGATCGCCGACGTGCCCGGTCTCATCGAGGGCGCCAGCGAGGGAGCCGGACTGGGCCATGCATTCCTCCGGCACATCGAGCGTACGAGGGTGCTCGTGCATCTCGTCGACGGCGCCGGCCGTGACCCGGAGTGGGACTACGGGGTCATCCGCGACGAGCTGACCGCGCACGATCCGAAGCTGCTCGAGAAGCCGATCCTCGTGGCGTTCAACAAGCTGGATCTGCCCGATGCCGCCACGGCGTGGCCCGCGTTCCGGCGGGCGCGGAAGCGGGACGGCCTGTCCGTGGTGGCCATCGCCGCGGCCGCCGGGGAGGGGATCGTGGAGCTTCGGGCCGCGCTGTCCGCGCTCCTTCCGAGCGCCGAGGAGATGGCGGAGCCGCCCGAGCCGGCGGGCGTCGTGGTCCATCGGATCGAGACGCTCGGGGACGGGTTCACCGTGGACCGGGACGAGGACGGGGCGTTCCGGGTCCGGGGCCGTCGCGTGGAGCGGATCGCCGCGCAGACGAACTTCGAGGTCGAGGAATCGTCCGAGCGGTTCCAGCGTGACCTGGAGCGCCTCGGCGTGGACGCCGAGCTGCGCCGCGCCGGAGTGACACCGGGCGACATCGTCCGATTCGGCGAGGTGGAGCTGGAGTGGAGCGGCGACGCCTGGTCCATGGAGAGCTGGGCGTGAGTGCCGCGTCGGGGCCCGCCCCCGTTCGCCCCGGGTCGGTCGGGATCATGGGCGGGACCTTCGACCCGATTCATCTCGGCCACCTCGCGATTGCCGAGGAAGCCCGCGACGCGCTCGGGCTGGAGCGGATCCTGTTCGTTCCGTCCGGGTTGCCGCCACACAAGCCCGACGGCGCCGAGGCGGGAGCCGAGGATCGGGTGGCGATGGTGGGCCTGGCGATCGTGGATAACCCCACGTTCGAGCTGAGCCGCGTCGATGTGGACCGAGCCGGTCCGTCCTACACGGCGGACGCCGTCACGATCATCGCCGCGGATATCGAGGCCCGGGGCCATGAGCCGGACCTCACCCTGATCATGTCGGCGGAAACGCTCGACGGGCTGCCCGCCTGGCGCGAGCCGCGCGTGCTCCTGGCCCGCTGTCGCGTCGCCGTTGTTCCGCGGGAGGGGCACCCCGTGCCGACGCGCGCCTGGCTGACCGAGCACTTCCCGGGCCTGGAATCCCGGTTCTACCTCCTCGATGGCCCGCGCCTCGGGATCTCGTCCACCGCGATTCGGAGTCGCCTGGCGGCCGGCCGATCCGTTCGGTATCTCGTGCCGGAGGCGGTCGAGCGCCACATCGCCGATCATCATCTGTATACGCGCCACGCGCGTGCCTGACGAACCGCAACCTGAGGACCGATCGCCCGTGACCGACCCCGCGCCCCAGTCATCTACTACCGCAGATCCTGGCGTGCCGCGCGCGGATGGGCTGCCGCGCCGTGCCCGAGCCGTGGCGAAAGCCCGCAAGGCGGCGGCCGACGCGGACCGGTCCCCGCTGGACGTTGCGCGTCGGATCGTTGAACTCGCGGAAGACAAGAAGGCAGCCGATATCGTCCTCCTGGACCTGGCCGGCCTCACCACCCTCGCCGACTACTTCGTCATCTGTTCGGGCGGGTCGGAGCGCCAGCTTGATGCAATCGCAGGCGGGATCATCGACGGGCTGCGCGACGAGAAGATCCGCCCCTATGGTCGGGAGGGCACGCCGGCGTCGCACTGGGTCCTGGTGGACTTCGGGATCGTCATCGTTCACGTGTTTACCCCGCCGGAGCGGGACTTCTACCAGCTTGAGAAGCACTGGTCAGAGGCAAAGACGATCCTCCGGGTGCAGTAAAGGCAAGTCGCCCGTACCGGGGGCCCCCGTACCCTCGGGTCATGTCGGGGGCGCGCGCCGCATTCCACCATCGCCCCATGACGTCCATCCGCGAGCGCTGTCCAGCCTGTCGGCGCCGCCTGATCACGACCCGCTTCGACACGACGTTCCGGATGCCGGACCAGTCGGAGCGGCTGTGCTTCGGGATTCCGGGTGGCCTGTGCGAGGACTGCCACCAGCTGTACATCGATCCGGAGCTCATCCAGCTCCTTGATCTGGGCAGCGGCCGGTGCACGTTCGCGATCGAGAGCGACCTGGTCATCCAGGAGCAGGCCTGGTCCGCCTGACCGCGAGGCGGCTCAGCCGCTCGATATCGCGGCGGCTCAGCCGCTCGACGCCACCCGGTCCGAGACCCACAGGTCGAATGCCAGCCTGATCTGGCTGTCGCCGGCGGTGGCGCCGCCGACGCCCTTGACCCGCGCATCCAGCTCCAGCAGACCCTCCAGCGCATCCGCGAGCTCCCCGACCGTCCAGGCGCGCGCCTGGCGCGCAAGCGTCTCCGCTCGAAACGGCTGGAGGTGCATCGATCGAACGAGCGAGCCGGGGCTCTCCCCGGAGGCGAGCCGGTCGGCGACCTCGATGAGCTCGCGCAGCCTCCGGTGGAGGACGGCGAGAAGGACGGGTTCCGGCGTCTCGTCGAAGAGCCGCTCGAGGAGCTCGAGCGCGCGATTCCGCTGGCGCATCCCGACTGCGTCCACGAAGGCCCAGATCGAGCCCGGGACCGCCTCCGGGACGAGGGCACGAACGTCCTCGACCGTCACGGCCGCCGAGGCGGTGAGGCGGCTCGTGGCGGCGGCCGGATCGCCGGCCGGCGGGTCAGGCTCCCGATGCAGCAGATCGAGCTTCTCGAGTTCCATGACGGCCAGCCGGCCCTGGTTCCGGCGATCCACGTCCCCCTCGCGGACGAAGCCACCCACCCGTGTCGCGAGTTCGCGAGCCGCCCCGGGCCCGAGCGCGATGCCCCGTTCCCGGGCCCGCGCCTCGATCCATGCGCCGAGTGCGCCCTCGCGGGGCGCCTCGAACCTGCGGACCTCGCCGCCGGCCGCGCGGATGGCATCCGCGAGGGCCTTCGCCGGTGGGTCCTTCTTCCCGGAGTCGGTCTCTTCCGCGACCACGAGCCCGTTGCCGTCGGCGATGAGTCCGATCGCCGCGAGCAGCGCGTCGCGGTCCGTGCCCTTTCGGACGAGCTGACCGGCGTTGGACAGGATCGCGACGGTTCCGGCGCCGAACATCGTCCCGGTCGCGAGCCGCGCCCCCAGTTCGCCGAGCGTCCGCGCGGCATCTCCAGTCTCGGCACGGACACGCCAGCGCTCCGGCGCGCCGGCGGGGAAGCGGCCCGCATCGTGGCGGAAGGCGTCGACGGCCTCGTCGAGCGCGTAGCTGTCATCGCCCCAGAAGTACGCGACAGGGGCCCCGCTCATCGGGGGGCCTCAGCGGTGACGAGCGCCTGGGTTGCCGGTGCGACGCCGACGAACGAGGTGTCGACCGGGAGGCGGCGGCTCGTGCACGGCGGCAGGCAGGGCCGAGCGCCCGGAATCTGGTTGATCACGCCTCGCATCGTAGCCGAGGCGGATCGGGGAGTCGGGCTGGGCCACCGGGGTGGCCGCCACGGGTGCGACGGGAACTCCGCGGATCTCCGGACCAGAAGCGGTTCGCGTCCGATCCGGGCCGGGCAGCCCACACAGGAAGGCAGTCGCGGCACCGGGCCCAGTCGGTCCCGTCGCCGCCCGGGCCCCGCTCGCGCGGACGCGCAGCGGCCCCGGACCCAGGTCCACCGTCACCGACCCGTCCTCGTCCGTGCGAAAGACCTCCGCGCCCGTTGCCCTGAGCCGCTCCATCGTCGCGGGCGTCGGATGGCCGTAGGGATTGCCGCGACCCGACGAGATCACCGCGACCGCCGGCTGGACCGCCGCGAGGAGGGCATCGGTGGACGATGTTCGGGACCCGTGATGGGCGACCTTGAGCAGATCGACGGTGGGCAGGCCACGCGCGAGAAGGCGCGGGTCGATCTGCTCCTCGATGTCCCCGGCCAGCAGCATGCGATGCCGCCCGACCTCGCCGAGCAGAACGATCGAAACGTTGTTGATGCCGGTTCCGGTGTCGGCCGGCCGTTCCGGGACCGTCCCCGGGTCCGGCCAGAGAACACGGAACCGGATGTCGTCGACGGCAAGGCGATCTCCGGTGGCCAGGGTGCCGCGGGCGATGCCTCGATCGAAGAGCTCCGCGTTGAGTGCCGCGTAGCCCGGCCCGGGCCCGAACATGCCCGGCTCGAGGACACGGGATACCGCATAGCGATCGAGCAGCGTGACGAGCCCGGCAGCGTGGTCCTCGTGTGGATGAGACAGCACGATGACGTCGATCCGGCGGTCCCACGGTGGCAGGTGCTCGTCGAGCGCCACGAGGAGCCGACCGGGATCCGGGCCGCCGTCCACGAGGAGTCGCCCACCTCGACCGCCCTCAACGAGGATCGCGTCGCCCTGCCCCACGTCCAGGACGATGACCCGGGGGATCCCGTCCGGGCGGTGGACGGCCACGACGCCGATGGCGATCATCGATGCGGCGAGACCGCCCGCAAGCAGCCGCCCCATCCTGGACCGCCACCACGGCGGTGGGGTGCGGCGCGTAACCGCGATCGGCGGCGCCGCCCTGGTGCCCGCCGTTCGAGCTCCGCCCGCGCGGCGTCTGGCCCACGCGGTCGCCGCGATAATCGTGAGCCCTGAGATCCCTGCCGCGACCGCATCCCACGGTGACGCCAGCTGCACGCTCGCGAACGGGACCGCCGCCCCCGCCCGGACGATCCCGACGATCACCGAGAACAACAACCAGGCCGGCAGGCCCAGGATCGTGGCGATCGCGCTGGGCAGCCCGGCGAGCGCCAGGATTCCCCCGGCCAGCGCAAGCGTGCCCGCGGCCATCGCCGGCGCCACGAGGGGCACGACCCCGAGGTTCACGACCGGAGACACGAGCGAGAGTCGGCCGAAGGTCAGGACCACGATCGGCAGTGTGGCCAGCTGCGCGGCGAGCGACACACCAAGGCTCTCTGCGAGCCATCCGCGCACGCGCCCAGGTGTGGCGCCCGACAGGCGGTCGGCGAGTGGCGTTCCCCAGGCGATGAGTCCGACGGTCGCCAGCGCGGAGAGCCGGAAACCAACGTCGTCGACGAGGCGAGGATCCACGATCAGCAGTCCGGCGACGGCCCATCCGATCGCCGCCGCCGCCCGGCTCGGACGGCCGAGCTCGCGGGCCAGCATGACCACGCCGGCCATGCCCGCGGCTCGCACGACCGAGGGCGACGGGCCAACGAACGCAACGTAGCCGACGATCGCGAGCGCCGTGAGGATCATCCGGCGGCGGCGCGCCAGGCGTCCGGCGAACGCCGCCAGCATGCTTGCGACGATGGCGATATTCCAGCCTGAGATCGCGACCACATGGGTCGCCCCGACGGCAGTGAACGCCCCCGTGAGGTCGCGGTCCACCCTGTCCCGGAGGCCGATCAGGATCCCGCTCGCCAGGCCCGCCTCGGGCTCCGGAATGGCCAGTTGGAGCGCCTCGTCAGCGCTGCGCCGGAGACCTTCCAGAGAACGGCCGACATCGTCGGGTGGCGGCTCGAGGGTCAGGCTGGCCGCACGAAGCGTCGCCGCGACGCCGATCCGCACGAGATAGGCGCCGTAGGGATCATCTGCCGGCGGGGCACGGAGCGAGCCACGCAGCGTGACCCGATCGCCGGGCACCACCAGCGGATAGACGGGCAGCGTCGCCGCGATCAGAAGTCCGATCGGCGGATCCAGCTCCACCACGGTCGGCTGCGCGCCGGCTCGAGGCGAGCTGATCGTCACGACGCTGCCCGTCCAGGGACCGCCGCCCGTCGGCAGTGGCCCGGACACGGCCGTTGGTGTGGCGAGCGGGGCGGCCATGAGACGGACGGCGATGGCGAGAACGCCGAGGGCGATCAGGGCGGTCTTGGCGGTCCAACTTGCGGCGGAACGACCGCCACTGACCCGGGCTGACCCCCCGAGCGTCCGCGCCGACCACGCTGCAAGCATCACCGCGCCGGCGACCAGCGCAAGGACGATCGACTGCCGATCGTCGGCCCCAAGGAGAAGTGCCGCCCCGATCGCCCCGACGGCGATCCACCCGCTCCGGGGCACTTCAGCGGACCGTGACGAGGTCGCGCAGCGCGTCGAACGTCTTCTGTCCCACGAGCTTTCGATCCAGGAGTTCCTGCACGGCGGCGAACGGGGCCGTCTCGCGGGCGGCCAGGATCTTGGCGGCGGTCACCGGACCGATGCCGGGCAGCGCGTCGAGCTCGGCGGACGTCGCGTGGTTGAGATCCACCAGGCCCCCGGACCCCGGCGAACCGCCGGAGGATCCGCCGCCCGTGCCGCTATTCGTGCCGCTGCCGGGCGCGACGTCGTCGCGTGACGGAACGGCCAGGTGCTGGCCGTCGGTGAGGGGCGCCGCGAGGTTGAGTTCTGCGCCAACACGTGCCGCGTCCACGCGCGGCCCGTAGCCGCCCGCGGCGGTGATCGCATCGCCGACGCGGGATCCGGCGGGGAGCCGGTAGACACCTGGTTGGTTCACGGCTCCGGCGATGTCGACGACGACAAGCGCCTCGACTCCCGAACTCGCGTTCGGTTCGGCGGACCCGGTCACGTCGACCACGACGGCCCGCCCGTTGCCGGCGCCTGCGGCGAGGACCGCCGCGCCGACGACGAGGAGGACGATTGCCCCGAGACCAGCGAGCAGCGACGCGCGCGGGATCGCCGCAGCCGGCGCGTCAGGCAATGGGGGAGTGGAACCGGGCGTGTCGAAGGTACGCCAGGGCGTGTTGGAGGGGTCCACGGTGTCCTCGCCCGGCGGGATGCGGGGCGGGAGTGCTTACGTCCCGTCCGCCGGGGCACATCGTCGGACGGGACGTGATGGCAGCCTACGGCCGCCCGCTTAGCTGCGACTTACCCGGGCCGAACCCGCGTCAACGTTCGAGCTGCTCCCATGGAACCCACCGGGTTCCGTCCCACCAACGGTGCCATGTCCGGCCGTCCAGGCCACGTGCGAAGACATCCAGTCGGTCCGGGCCCCAGGACGAGGCGGCCGGCGCCTCCGACGGGTCCAGCTCGCCGCCCAGTGTCTCCCAGGCGTGCCAGGAGGTGCCGTCCCAGTAGCGGTTCCACAGCGCGCCGTCGGGCATGACTGCGAAGACCTCCAGCTGATCAACGGCCCAGGCAGTGGCGGCGGGCGCCGAGGCGAGCGTGCCACCAAGGGACTCCGCCTCCGCCCACGCGCCATCGGCGAAGGCGCGGTGGATGAGGGCGCCGTCGAAGTCCACCCAGAAGAGGTCGATCCGGCCGGGTCCCCAGGAGACGGCGGCGGTACCGCGAGATCGCTGGTCGGTCATGACACACAACGGTAGCGGACCGGAGGACGCGGCGCCGGCCGTGGTTGGCCGCCGCGCCGGCTCAGGCGCGCTCGAGCGCCGGTCGGACTTCGTTCGCGAGGCGGGTCATCGACTCTTCGTCGAACGGCGACGGGAAGCCGGCGATCAGGTGTCGGTAGCCAATCGATGGATATGGCGCGAGCTTCTCGATCACGTCCTCGGGTGTCCCGACGGGCTGGTCCTCCCACGGCCGGGCATCCCCGTGGTGGGCGAACATCGCCTCGAACACGCGCCGGGCCTCGTCGCGCGAGTCGCGGATGATCACCGTGCCGATGCCGGTCGTGCGCTCGATCTCGGTGGGATCCCGCCCCTCCCGCTCGCAGTGCTCCAGGAGGATCGCTTCCTTGCGCTTCACCGCCTCGAGCCCGCCGCCGATGTTGTTCGCATCGGCGTACCGGGCGACCAACCTGAGCGTGACCTGCTCGCCGCCGCCACCGATGAGCAACGGCAGGCGCTCCTGGACCGGCGGGGGATCATTGCGGACAGCCGTTGCGTGGTATCGGGGGCCGGCCGCCGATGGCGTCTCGCCGTGGAGCATGCCGCGAATCACCGGGAGCGCCTCGGCCAGCCAGCGCAGCCGTTCGGGCGGGCCGTCGCCGTATCGGAGTCCGTAGGCCGTGTGCTCGCGTTCGAACCAGGCGGCACCGATCCCGAGGATCGCCCGGCCACCTGACACGTGGTCGAGGGTCGTGGCGAGCTTCGCGGTCAGCGCAGGTTCGCGGAACGTGTTGGCGCCGACCATGAGCCCGATCCGGATACGCTCGGTGGCCATCGCCCATCCGGTGAGGACCGTCCAGCCCTCGAGGATCGGGCCCTCCCACGAGCCGATGATCGGGTAGAGGTGGTCCCAGGTCCACAACGTGTCAAATCCGACGCGCTCCGCTCGCCGTCCGGCCTCCAGGAGGGACGGCCAGTCTGTGTACTGGTTCCAGCACAGGGCGCCGAGGCGGATCGACGACATCGAGGGCCTCCGGGGGTGTCGGTGGGATGGGGATGAAGCGAGCCCGAAGGGCGGTTCCGTCATCCTCCGGGCTCTTCCCGTGCCGCCTGGCTAGAGGCGACCCGGGCAGGCGCTACGGTACTCGGTCAGAGCGTGAGACGCGCGACGACCTCCCCCTCGTGGATCTCGCCGGTGGGGATGAAGCCGAGGCCGCGATAGAACGGTTCCGGACCGGCGTCGTCGGGGACCCAGCTCACGAGCAACTCGGTCGCGCCGGGCAGTGTGCGCACGTGACGCACGATCAACGCAAGCGCGGCACGGCCGTAGCCCCTGCGCTGGCTGCCGGCGGCGATCATCAACCGCCACAGGTAGTACTCGGGCTTCTCCGTGTCGAGGGAGAGCATGGCGAAGCCCACCGGCTCGTTGTCCGCGTAGATCGCCCGGAACCACGCCCTGGGCTCGAAGTACGCCTCGGCGAACGAAACCGCGTTCGGCGCCACGAACGCGGACTGCCCCGGCGCGACCTCGAGGCGGCAGATCGCCCGGACGGTCTCGCGGGTGACCTCCCGCAGCTCGACGACGGCGCCTTCCGTGACGGAGCGCGGCGTGGTCGGCGCGCCCTCCCCGTCCGGACCCTCCGTCACCGGACGACGAGGTTGACCAGGCGCCCTCCGCCCGCCACCACGATGCGATCCGGCGCCCGGCCGTCAAGCGCGGCCTGGACCTTCGGGGAGGCGAGGACCAGGCGTTCCAGCTCGGCGTCGTCGATCTCGGCCGGAACGACGATCCTGTCCCGGAGCTTGCCGTTCAGCTGGACCGGCACCTCGCGCGTGTCCTCGACGATCGCCGCCGCATCGACCGCCGGCCAGCGCTCGACGTGGATGGACGACCAGCCAGCACCGGCCGCGGCAAGGCGCCGGGACCAGAGCTCCTCGGTGAGGTGCGGGGCGGCCGGGGCCAGCATGAGCAGCAGGAGCCGGACGGCCTCTTCCCAGGCAGCGCCGCCAGCCACCGGCGTTCCGCGGTAGCGGAAGAGCGTGTTCGACAGCTCCATGAGCTTGGCGACCATCGTGTTGAACCGGAAGCCCTCGTAGTCAACCGTGACGTTGCGAAGGGTCCGATGAGCGGCCGTCCGGATGGCCGCTTCGGCCGTGTCGAGGTCCTCCCCGGCGGGCAGTCGCCCGGCTTCCTGATCGCCCGGATCCGTGCCCCTGGGATCCAGCGCGATCGCCCAGACGCGGTTCAGGAACCGGTGGACGCCGCCGATCCCGGTCGGGCTCCAGGGACCGCCCTGGTCCCATGGGCCCATGAACATCAGGAACAGCCGGATGGTGTCGGCGCCATACCGCGCCACGAGCTCGTCCGGATCCTGGACGTTGCCGCGCGACTTGCTCATCCGCTCGCCGTCCGCACCCAGGATCTGGCCCTGGTTGAACAGCCGCAGGAAGGGCTCGTCCTCGTTGACCAGGCCGATGTCGCGCATGGCCTTGGTGAAGAACCGGCTGTACAGCAGGTGCATGACCGCGTGCTCGGCGCCGCCCGTGTACTGGTCCACCGGGGTCCAGCGGTCCACGAGAGCGCGATCGATCGCGCTGCCGGCTTTCTCCGGGGAGAGGTAGCGGAACCAGTACCAGCTGGAGTCGATGAAGGTGTCCATGGTGTCCGTCTCGCGTCGCGCCGGGCCGTCGCAGTTCGGGCAGTCAGCGTTCAGGAACGCCTCGTCTCGCGTGAGGGGGTTGTCGCCGCTGCCCTGGTAGTCGACGATCTCGGGGAGCAGAACAGGGAGCTGCTCGTCCGGGACGGGAACCGCCCCGCACTGCTCGCAATGGATGATCGGGATCGGCGTGCCCCAGTAGCGCTGGCGGCTGATCAGCCAGTCGCGGATCCGATAGGTGACGGCGGTCTTACCGAGGCCGCGTTCCTCGAGCGCTGCGACGATCCCGCGGCCGCCTTCGTCGGCGAGCATCCCCGTGTACGGCCCGCTGTTGACGAGCCGCTCACCGGCGGCGTGGGCGAGGTACGCCTCGGTCAGCGGGCCGTCCTCCGCCCCGGGCGCCGCGACGACGCGCCGGATCGGCAGGCCGAACTGCACCGCGAACGCGAAGTCCCGCTCGTCGTGGGCCGGGACGGCCATGATCGCGCCCGTCCCGTAGCCGGCCAGCACGTAGTCGGCGATGAAGATCGGGACGCGCTCACCGTTGATCGGATTGATCGCCTCAGCGCCGATGGCCACGCCCGTCTTTTCGCGGTCCGTGGACAGCCGCTCGATCTCGGTCGCAACGCGGGCGCGCGCCACGTACGCCTCAACTTCGGCGCGCCGCTCGGGCGCGGTCAGTGACGCCACCAGCGCGTGCTCGGGCGCGAGGACCATGAACGTCGCTCCGAACAGCGTGTCCGGACGGGTCGTGAAGACGCGCAGCTCGTCGCCGCCGGCGTGATGCTCGGACGGGGCGGTGGCGAAGACGATCTCGCCGCCCTCGGATCGCCCGATCCAGTTGGTCTGCATGGTCCGGATGGGATCGGGCCACTCGATTCCGCTGAAGTCGAGGAGCTCGTCGGCGTACTTCGTGATCCGAAGCCGCCATTGATCGAGGTCGCGCTTCTCCACCTTCGCGCCGCAGCGCCAGCAACGCCGGTCGGTACCCTCGACCTGCTCCCGGGCCAGCGTGCCATCGTTCGGGCACCAATCCACGGGAGCCTTCGCTCGGTAGACGAGCCCGGCCTCCAGGAATCGCAGGAAGAGCCACTGGTTCCAGCGATAGTAGGTCGGGTCACAGGTCACGACCTCGGCTTCCCAGTCGAACGACGCGCCCATCGTCCGGAGCTGGGCCCGCATGGTGTCGATGTTCGTCATCGTCCATTCGCGGGGATTGATGTTGTTCTTGATCGCGGCGTTCTCGGCCGGCAGGCCAAAGGCATCGAAACCAACCGGAAAGAAGACGTTTTCGCCGAGCATCCGGTGGTAGCGGGCGATGGCATCGGTCGGTGTCTTGACGTACCAGTGGCCGATGTGGAGATCGCCCGACGGGTAGTCGTACATCGTCAGGAGGTAGTACTTCGGCCGGGACGTGTCGTGGAGGTCGGTCCGGTACAGCCCGGCCGCGGCCCAGTGCGCCTGCCAGCGCGGCTCGATCGAGGCGGCGTCATACCGCTCGATCCGGGTTCGCTCGGTGCGTTCGCTGATGTCGGTCACGATGCCGCGTCGCTCCGGGTGTAACGAAGACCCCTCGCCGTTCCGGCGAGGGGTCGCAATAGCCGGCGTTCAGCGTTGTTGGTGGAGCTAAGGGGGCTCGAACCCCTGACCTTCTGAATGCCATTCAGACGCTCTTCCAGCTGAGCTATAGCCCCGCGCCGGAGCGGGAGTATAGCAGGAGGCCCAGTCCGCTCCGGGATCAGGAAGTCGTCTCGATCATGGCGTAAACGATGAAGCCAACCGTGGTCCCGCCGCGCTGCACGGTCAGATACAGGCGCACGAGCGGCCCGGTCGATCGCGGCAGGAACACGGCCGGCCCCTGTGCGGACGAGCCCTCGGGCGCGGACTCGCCCTCCGGCAGGTACCGCCCTCCGAGGTCGCAGCCATTGACGATCAGGAACGGATAGCCCGGGTTGTTCGTCTCGTCCGATCGTCCGCAGGATCCGCCCCAGCTCGTGATGCTCCAGCCCGGAACCTCAATCCGGAGGGGCGTTTCCGGCGCCACGCGCAGCGTGGTCAGCGGAGATGGAATCGGCTCCGTCGCGCAGACTTCGTAGCCGCCGGTACCCTCCTCGAACGCCCACGAGGCACCGCAGTCGCTTCCGACGGCGGCCACGGTGGTCCCGTCCAGGGCCACGATCCGGGCGGCCGGGACCGCCGCGCCCTGGACATCGAGAAGCCACCGGCTCGTCACGATCAGGTCCACCGAAAAGCGGATCGTGGCGGTCACGAACAGGTTGCCGGTCGGAAGGTTCTGCAGGCGCCATCGGTTCTGGGCGAACAGGAACGGGTTGTTGCCGGGGTTGCTCTCCCGTTCGATCTCGTACCGGTTGCTGTTGACGTCCGGCTGGGTGGCCTCAATGGTCCAGGCGATCGCACACGCGTCGCCGGCCACGCGGATCTCGATCAAATCGCCGAGTCGGACCGGGGCGACCGGCGGCACGACGAGCGGCGCGCCGAGGCCCGGCGTCCCCTCGACCAGGCCACCGCCGGAACCCGACAGGACGAGGGTTGGCGGAACACCACCGGCCGGAGGGCCGGCGCACGGGACGGCGGGCGGAGTGGCCGGCGTCGGGAGCGGGCCCGCCGTGTCGGCGTTGATGACCCGGAAGAACCGCTCCACCACCGCGCCGTCCTCCTGGCCGACGACGCCGGTCGAGAAGTAGGCCACCACGCGAACGATCCAGTCGCCGTTCGGCAGCGTCCCGAGCGGCACGATCGATCGCGGCGGACTCACGTTGAGCGCGCGGAAGGCGATCGGGAACGGGATGGCCACCCCGGGCTCACCGGGCATGTACTCGGCCACGACGTAGCGCATGCAGGCGTCCTGTTCGGAGATCAGCTGGATCGAGGTTCGAGTGGACACGCGCAACGCACCGTCGACCGGGAGGATGGGCCATGTGGGCGGCTGTGGCCCCGTTGCTCCGGGAGCGGTCGCGGGCGGGACTCCGCGGATGGCGAGCGGGTCGCCCACGGCATCGAGCCGGATCTCCGGCGGCGTGCCCAGCCGGACGGGCGCACAGCCGAGGCCCGTGTTCTGCGTGGGCCGAGGGGGGCGGCTCGCGGTGGGCGTTAGGGCTGCGGTCGGGCCAACGGTCGTGCTCGGCACCGCCGGGGGTGAGGGCGCCGACGGCGGGCTCGTGAACCCATTGCCGGCGAGTCCGATGCCGGCGGCGAGGACCACGACCGCGATCGCGGCCACGACCGCGATTCGTGCCCGGTCCCGCGACCGTCGCGGCGCCCCGAGGACCGGGACGATCGGGGCCTCGATCCCGTCCGGTCTCATCGGGCGATCACGTGCGCGTAGTAGGTAACGGAGAACTGATTGCCGGCACCATCGATGGCCGAAATCCCGAGTTGGACCACGGTGTCGCCCGGCGGGAGCAGGAAGGCGGGCGGATCCACCAGCGGTCCCCCGTCATCCGGCGACCCACCCCCGAGCCGGCACCCATCGGGCGAATCGAACTGAGAGGTGTCGACGGTCGTCACCCGTCCGCAGGCGGCATTCCAGTTGATGATCTGCCACCCCGGAAGGTCGATGTGGATCGCCCGGTACGCGCGAACGACCAGGGCCTCCGGGCCCGGTGCGTATCCGATCGAGCTGCAGTTTTCGCCGGCCTCGTAGCCGTTCGCGAGGTTGAGGTACAGGCCGCATCCGTGCGACGCGAGGAAACGGTTCCCGTTCGGGCCCACGAGGTACAGCGGCGGGACCACGAACGGATCGACGATGACGCGCCATGAGCGGATGACGTCGATTCCCCCGGGAAAATGCAGGTCGGCGGTGAGGATCTGCTGGCCGAAGGTCGAGACGTCCCACCGATTCTGGGCGGCGTACGTCGGATCGTCATTCAGGTTGTCGAAGCGGTCGACCTTCCGTGGGTCTCCAGTCTCGGCGACGACGAGTTCGATGTCCCAGTCGACCGCGCAGACCTCGCCGCCGATCATGATCCGGATCGGGTCGCCCAGGCTCGCATGTACCTCCGGCGGGTCTGCCCGCTCGTCCGGGGCGCCGGGGACCGGGACGGCCGAGCCGACGACCAGGAACACGTCGATGTCCGGCGTGGGCGCGGAGGTTCCGCAGGGTACGACCGGCGAGATGAACGGCGTCGGGAAGGGGGCCAGCGTCGGGGCAAGATTGGGTGTCGGGCCATGGGTCGGGGGTGGCGAGGGCGTCACGAGGAGGAAATCGTCGGAGCCGATCGGCGAGGCCGTGGGCTCGGGAGCGAGGGACAGACCGCCGAGGGCAATCGCGCCCACGAGCAGGACCAGGGCGGCCGCCGCGATGCCCGCCCCACGCGCCGGACCCAGCCCGCCCCCACGAGGCGCCCGCCGCGCGGCGCTCGTCGTGACCCTGTCGGGCTCGAGCGCGTCGAAGACCGGCAGATCCTCGTCGTCGCGCCTGTTCCCACCGGTCACGGGTACCCTCCTGGTCGGGACATCATGCCCGGCAGACGTCGGGTCGTCGCCGTTCGTTACGCCGTGGCACCATCGACCGGATGCCCGCCCCACCGGACCTCGAACTTCGCCGGACCCGGCTGCCCGGTGGCGTGCTCGAGTACCGCCTCAGGCGGTCACCTCGGTCGCGGTCGATCCGGGTGACGATCGATCCCCGACACGGCGTGGTCGTGTCAGTCCCGCTCGCAACTCGGCGGGGTTGGACTCGCCCCGAGGGGGACGTCGAGAAGTTCCTCGCGGAGCGGGAGCCGTGGGTTCGCCGGCACCTGGCGCGCCTGGAGGGTCGGCGCGCCACGATCGCCGCGCGTGGGGGCATCGCCGATGGCGCCGAGTTCCGCTATCTCGGCGAGATGCATCGGCTGCGGATCGTGCCGGCACCGCCCGGAACCCGGCGCTCCAGTGTCGCCCGCCACGGCGCGGACGAGCGGGATGAACTTCATATCCTCGTGGCTGCGCGAGACCGGCGCGCACCGGTCGAGGTCCTGCGATCGTGGCTGCGGGAGCGCGCGACCGGTGCGATCGATCGGGCCGTGGCGCAGCACTCTTCAGCGTTGAACGTCACGCCGTCTCGAATCACGCTCCGGGACACCCGGTCTCGGTGGGGGAGTGCCTCGCGGAAGGGCTCGCTGTCCTTCTCGTGGCGGTTGGTCCTCGCGCCGCCCGAGGCCCTCGAGACCGTGGTTCTTCATGAGCTCGCGCACCTGCGCGTGTTCGGACACGGGCCACGGTTCTGGGCGCTCGTCGCGGCCGAACGGCCGGATCACGTGGCGTGGCGGCGGTGGCTTCGAGTGCACTCGCACGAGCTGCACGCCGCGCTGGACGAGGACCCGGGCACGGCGTCGGCGACGCTCACGAGGGAGGACGCCGCGGGCTGATCTCCCGGATGCCCGGCGACCGGAGGCCTGCCGGCCGATGGGGCGCAGTCGCGATGCGCGGTCAGCCCTTGACGACGACGAGGGGTCGGAGGCGAGCGACGCGGCGAAGCTGGCCGGCGCGCTCGGCCACGTCCACGACCGCCGTCACGTCCTTGTAGGCGATCGAGGCCTCCTCGGCGAGAAGATCGTGGCGCTCCGCGCGAACGATCACCCCGCGCGCCGCCAGGTCGGCCGCCACGTCGACGCCGCGCAGCTCCCGCAGGGCCGCGTGGCGGGACATGTTCCGGCCGGCACCGTGACAGGTCGAGCCAAACGACTCGGTCATCGAACCCTCGGCGCCCACCGCGACGAACGAGCAGCGGCCCATGTCGCCCGGCACGAAAACGGGCTGCCCGACCTCGCGGTAGACGGCCGGAAGATCCGGATGTCCGGCCGGGAAGGCCCGCGTCGCACCCTTGCGATGGACGCAGACCTCGACGTCGCGGCCGTCGACCCGGTGCGTCTCGAACTTCGCGATGTTGTGACTCACGTCGTAGACGAGGTCGAGGCCGAGGCCCCGGGCGCCGCGACCGAGGACCCGCTCGAATGCGCCACGGACGGCGTCGCCGATGCTCTGGCGGTTCGCCCACGCGAAGTTGGCGGCGGCCGCCATGGCAGCCAGGTAGGCCCGGCCCTCCGGGGAATCGAGCGGGGCGCAGGCGAGCTGGCGATCCGGAACCTCGATGCCGTAGCGGCCCATCGCCCGGTCCATGACCGCGACATGGTCGGTGCAGACCTGGTGGCCGAGGCCCCGGGAGCCGCAGTGGATGAAGATGACGACCTGGGCCTCGAAGAGGCCGAGCGCGGCGGCGGCCACAGGGTCGTAGATCCGGTCCACCTCGTCGAGCTCGAGGAAGTGGTTGCCCGAGCCGAGCGTCCCCAGCTGGTCGGCGCCGCGCTGGTGCGCCCGCACGGAGACCTCATCCGGGTCGGCGCCCTCGAGGTTTCCGCCCTCCTCGGTCCGATCGAGGTCCTCGGGCCAGCCGCGGCCCGCACCGACTGCCCAGCGGGCGCCGTTGCGGAGGACACCGTCGAGCTCGGCCCGTGACAGCCGGTGCCCGATCGAGGCGCCGACGCCGGAGGGCACCGCCGCGAAGAGGGCGTCCGCGAGGCGATCGAGGTGCTTCGCCAGGTCGACGTGCGTGAGGTCCGACCGGATCAGGCGGACGCCGCAATTGATGTCGAAGCCGATCCCGCCCGGGCTGATGACGCCGCCGTCGCGACGGACCGCGGCGACCCCGCCGATCGGGAAGCCGTAGCCCCAGTGGACGTCGGGCATCGCGAGCGATGCACCCACGATTCCGGGCAGGGTCGCGACGTTGGCAACCTGCACGAGTGCGGGGTCGCCGCGCAAGTTCGACATGAGGTCGTCGTCGGCGAACACGAGCCCGTCGACGCGCATATCCGGGCGCTGATCGCGGGGGATGCGCCATCGGACTTCGTCGATCCGCTCGAGCCTGGGCGGATCGCCGGGGACCGGATGCCTGACGGCGGGCCGGCCGACGGCTCGGTCGTGGTCGCGCTCGAGGGTCCTGATCCTCTTCGTCATCTCACACGTCCAGGTAGGCGCGCATGGTCCAGCCGTCCCCGCGACGTTCCACGAGCAGACCGTGGTACGTGGCGGACTTCGCCTGTCGCAGGGCGCGCACGCCCGGGTCACCGTAGGCACGAATGCCGGCCCGGCCGACCAGGTGCCATGATCCGTCGGCGTCGTCCTGGGCCGGACCATCGAGTCGTTCGACCATCGCGGTCACGACGGCGCCGTGATGGATGTCGCCGAGCGCGATGAGCTCGTTGAGCCAGGCGTAGGCCAGGCCCGGCAGGTCATGCGCCTCCAGGGTGATCGCCTTCCAGGTCGACGCCTCGACATGGGGCGCGACATCGGCGAGGAGATCGGTGAGCGCGCTGGCGGCCTCCTCGAACAGGCCCGGCAGGTCGGCCGCATCGACGCCCAGGCCGACGTCGGCCGTGTGCGGGAGCAGGTCGTGCCCGCGGCGTGGTCTTGTGGTTCCGGCCATCGATCAGTCCCGAGCACCGGCGGGGTCCGCGCTCAGCTGGACGATGCGTTGCGGCCGTCGGATCCCGCCATCTTCCGCCCGTGGTGGTCGATCGCACAGGGCCGGTTGGGTCGGCGAAGCAGGCCGCTGGACCCAGGTCCGCCAGAGGGAGGTGCGGGGAGCCTGGTCACCGGATGCTGGTGGGCCGGGGCGGAATCGAACCGCCACAGTCGAAGACGAGGGTTTTACAGACCCTTGGGCTCACCACCTGCCCGACCGACCCACGCCGGTGAACGTGTCGACGCCGCCCGGGTTTCCGGGGCGTGTCGAGCGGCCGCTATCTTGCCAGACTCCCGGGGCGCGCGTGGTGGGTTCGCCGGCGCGCGCGGGGGCGCGAAATCGGACCAGGGGCGGATGGTGGTGGTCCTCGCCCGACAGACGGCGAACCGCCCGTCCGTAACGGTCCGGTGCTTGCTGGCGATTGATAGGAGCCCGAGTCGGTTGGGGCAAACACGACGCAACTGAGACCAAACGAGTGCCGGTTGCAGTGCGGTTCAGGTCGGTTGTCATGTTGGTCATCGTCTCACGCTTCCATCTGGTGGGCACTCGAGCTGGCCCGCGAAGAAGATGCTCGCTGGCGTTCGGCCCCGGGTCCGGCAGCCGCGGTGCGGGCGCTCGAAGTTGTAGAAGCGCACGAAGACCTGGAGATCGGCATTCCGCTGCTACGGCGGCACGGTGATCGGCGCGCTTGAGGGAGCTGAGAAGGGCGGCTTACGGCTCTCGGCCCGTTAGCGAAGCTGGCGCCGCGTCTAAGGTACCCGCGACTGACCGGTCGATGCCCACGATGCCAAGCGATGGCCAACCCTGCCGACGCTGATCCTCTCCCCATAGCCAGAGAGCCTCACCATCGAGGAGTGCTCGGGTGGGAACTGCGTCGACTACCCGGAGAAACGCCTCCTGCACGTCCACGGTGAGGTCGGCCTGCGGTAGGCGACACAATCGTCGGAGTTCGAACCTGCCGGGCGACAAATTCGCCGCATCGACGAAACACCAGCGGGGTTTGCAGTCCGGGAACACAAGCGCTGCCACCACGCCCAGCTGGCCGTGCCCCGTCACGCCATCCAGATCGCGATTGCTGAGGACCACCGGATTCCCGGTCTTGACCTCAATCGCGATCCTCAGGTCAGCCCCGGACGGCTCCACCTGCAGGTCGGGGACACCGACCGCGTTATGAGTCACGTTGCACCCTTGAGTCTCGAACGCTAGCCCCAGAAGTCGCTGGATGACCCGCCCGAACTCCTGTGGAGTGACGGCGTCACGGAGCGTATCCAGCTGGCCGATCGCGCAATTAGTCAGCGCCCGTAGAGTTCCCGTGGAGCTATCCATTGCGGATGGCCGCGGTGCCGCGCTGAGCGGACCAGTCGAGCCTGTAGGCCGCTGCGCTATCGCCCGACCACTGCGATTTGAGCATCGCAGCGAACTCCTCATCGTGCGTGGCGATCACCACCTGCACGTCTTGGCTTGTCCGGAAGAGAAGGCTCGCCAGTGATCTTTTGTGTTCGGCATCGAGGCTCTGGCTGGGATCGTCCATGAGCAGGAAGCCAAGATTGTGTTCAAGGCCCGAGGCCAGGGCGAGGTAGATGCTTAGCGCCGCGCAATTCATCTGTGCCGTTGACAGTCGGGAGCTGGCGAGTGTCGTCTCTCCATCGGTCGACGCGAAAGCACGGATGATGTAGTTGTTGCGCGTCGTCCCCATCACTCGTTGTTCCTCGACCGCGATCCGGAGACGATCGAAGTACGGATGGTTGCATAGTTCGCCGTAATAGGTGCCGACGCGATCCTGCGATCCCTCAAGGGCGACTCTGGCTCGCTCGCCCGCCACTTCCTGAACCGCGCGCGCGATCGTCTCGATTCCCTCTTCGAGGTCTCCCAGAGCCGCGAGCTGAGCGTCGGCCTGAGACTGATCGCTGTCCATAGTTCCGAGCCGCTCCATAGCCTGGCTCCGCTCGTCCCCCGCCTGCAGGCACCGGTACAGAACTCGAACTCGATCGATGTCGGTCTCCACGCCCGAGAGCACAGATTCAGCCTGGCGCCTCGCGTCGGCGTTCCTCGCCGCCACCGCTTCGAGTTCTCGGATCTTGGCGGTAAGGGCGCCGGCCACCGCGTCAGGTTCCACCGCGTGACCGATCACCTGGATCGCTGCCAAGCGAGCGTTGGTGAGTTGCGACTGCACTCGCTCCGCGGTCCTTGACGCTTGCTGAAAGTCCGCGAGCGCTGACTGCAGCGAGCCAATCTCGGTTCGTGTTGTTGTCTGCTTGTCGTGTAGCTGTTCGACTTGCCGCCGAACCGCGTCCTCGAGACCTTCTTGCAGCCGAACGATCAGATCGCGGCTATCAATGGGTCGCCCGCAGATGGGACACGCCCGAGCGTCCGGGTCAGCCCGGAGGTAGCTAATCGTATCGGCGACAACGCTCTGGTGCGCCCCGAGGCGGTGGTTCTCCGCGTCGAGGTCAGCGAGTGCCTGTCGTGCCTCCGTCAGTCGTTGCTCGATCTGTTCGCCACTACCGTGTAGCTGAACCTTGGCGGCGAGTTCCCCGGATGCCTTGCCCGCCTCTGCTGTAGCGGCCTCCAGACTAGTTCTGACCTGCACAGCGATGGCCATGTTGTCGGACGCGCCCGTGCCGAGCTGGAGTCCGATTCCTCGCTCTCGGATCGACTTGACCAGCTCGCGTGCCCGACGAGCGAGTCGATCCAGGTCGGACCAACCCGCTGGCGTCTCGATGGAAACCACATCCGAGTAGCCAACATGGGCAGCAGCATTGACTAGCCCGACAACGATTTCGGCCAGCATTCTGGACCCCGCTGCCACGGTCAGCTCGCCCGCATTCAGCCCGTCCCGCTTGGCATCCTGGAGTGCGCGTTCGTAGCGATCGTTGACGGTGTCAATCGACCCCTGCAGCTTCGCCGTCGCGCGACCTTTCTCTGCCTCTATGTCCTTGATTCGCTCGCGAACGGCCTTGGGGGATAGCGCGCTCAGAATGTCGCGGAGCTTGTCTACGCCGAAGAGCCTGTCGAGCGACTCGTTGCGGACGCGAGGCTCATCCACCAGCAGACCGCGGATGCTCTCCTGGTGTAGATAGATAGCGCGGTAGAAGTCCTCGAAGGTTAGACCGAGCTTCTGGAAGAGAAACTGTTCGGCTTCGGTATCCTGGAAACGTCTGACGCCCGAGAAGGTCACGGTCAGTGCGCTGGCACGCTTTCCGATTCGTTTCGTCCGCTCGACCAGCAACGTGTCATCGTGGTTGGCGAGTTCGAGTACCACCCGCGCTTCCCTCGGATGGTGGTTGACGTTGACCAGCTCGTCGTTGGTCGCATTCTCGCGCGGCTGGTCGTGCAGCTCTCCAAACAAGCCCCATTCGATGGCACCGAGCATGCTCGTCTTGCCGCTGCCGTTTGTTGCTAGGACCAGCGTGGCACTGGGGTGGAGGCTCAGGTCCAGTTGTTCGCCGATCCCGCGGAACCCCTCGGCTGCCAGCCGCCGCAGGGCGAACCCGGTAGTCAACGGGCCCGGCCGGGGCTGGGGCGCTTCGCTGCGGGTTTCGTCGCTGCGGCTCGCCTGCGCTGAGGCCCGACTGCGGTGGCCACAGCCCTGGTCGCCTTGAGGTCCTTCGCCGCTGCGTTGGCGAGAGCCCGTGCCTTCCGGTCCAGGAGGCCCTTGACTGCGTCTGGGCCTCCGTCTTGGAACTGCGCCTCGATCGCTGTCCACAGTTCGAGCACGGTCGCGGAAGCGCCAGCGGCGCTCAGCTTTGCCGCGACCGCGTCAGAAACGGAACCGGAAAGGACCGAAGATGCCATCGCGCAGCAGACCCCCGGACTACTCGGCCGACGCCGATCGCGGTGTCGCGCCCGCGAACCTAAGCGTCAGCCCTGCGATGGTACGAGCCGCAGCGCAAACGGTCGATAGGCCGCTGGTCATCGGACGACTCTCAGGACGGCCAAGAACACCGTCGATGACCCCCGGCAGGGGCCCTAGTGACGATCGGCCGGGTGTCCGTGCATCATGACACGACCGCGTAGTACTCATCCCAGACGCTGTGCTCGCCCGACGGGTTTGGCCTGGGCCCCGGGAAGACATCACTGCTGATGGTCAGTCCGCTGATGCCGTCGACCTCCTGCTTTACGCGATCACGGTGGTCCTGTTTTCGCTTGACATTCGCAGACAGGTTCGTCCGGGTCGACCCCTCGTGCTCAGGGTCGGGGGGTGAGGACGGCCGGCCACCGAGGCGAGCAGGCTGCCCTGGCGCGGCCCTTACGGCGCCGCGATCGAAAGGCCGGACTCGACGCGTCTGGCACCAGTCAGGCGCCGGCGGGCCCAACGACGATACGTGGTCGGGCCCGATCGGTCGATCATGGACGCGGCCTTTGGCAGCCCGACCGAGGCGACATCCGGGCGCCGATTCCAGCGGTCTTGGGACGCCACCCGAAACCGGGGCAAGCTCACCGGTCAGCGCGGCCGGCAACACCCGCGAGCCATCGCGTCACCCTGTCGGTGAGTATGACTTCATAGGGGAGACCTCTCAGGTCTTCCGTAGTCACATTCAGGCCTCGAGCCCGAGCCAGGTCGGCGAGCCACGACCAAGGGTGGTCCTCCGCGCACGCATCGTCATCGGGAAGCACGACATTCAACACGTTTCGGGCGATGGTGTCCCGAGTCTCGTGCCCCCGGATAGCACCAGAACCCGACTCGGATGATCTCCAGCCGATGGTGAAGCCACGATCCTCGTGCAGGATCACGCGTCGCCCGTCTTCCAGCGTGACGAACTCACTCACCGAGAAGCTCTGATCTCCACTTCCGTCGGAGCGCTGTGGCTCGAGATCGCAGATGGCACCAAGGCCTACGACGCGACCTGGCCTTACAAGAGGGAGACGACTCACACCCGCATGAGTCGCGCCCGGGTACGGGTGCCAGCCACTCTCCACACTGCTCGCTTTAGGACTCCGGAGCATGGGTGACCTCCTCCGGTGTGCCTTGAGACCGCGTCACCCGGGCCACCCGCTATGGCATGACGAAACGTTCGCAGCCTACACGCAGCTGAGGTGTGCTGTGCTCAAGCGAACTCCGCCGTGCATCTATCGTGAGTAGGTGGATAGTATCAGGGGACACAGTAGAGATTCACTATGTACGAGTAGGTGTATCCAGCGGGATCACTTACTCCGATGAGGTCGACATCAACGTAGCCGCGCCAGCCAACCAACGTCGAGCTGCTCGAGCAGGTCCTTCTCGCGGTGACGCGGCTGCCGGCGCCGCCCCCCGGGCCGATGTCACCCGAGTTAGGGTGCGCGCAGAAATAACGTAGGCGAGGTGGTCACGCGCCTGAGGTGCGTGGTCGCAGGGTGTAGTTCCAGTCGCCGTGGAACTGGTCCGGCTCGATCTGCGGGCGGATCGCAGCCATC
>Ga0082335_1000549_pt1 | contig 92661 bp, 90 predicted proteins | sample Subgrocontami58m_FD_72375 | JGI IMG/M metagenome (GOLD analysis project Ga0082335, IMG submission 72375) | Subsurface groundwater microbial communities from S. Glens Falls, New York, USA - GMW37 contaminated, 5.8 m (SPADES assembly) (version 2) ...
ACGCCATATTTGAGGCACTTCGGACACCTTTTTTACAAGTCATTTGAATTAGTTATTGGTTTTTTCAATTCAGTATTACACAAAATGCGTTTTTCAGCCCCACCAAATTGTCCATTAACTCACAATGAGCAGTTTCCGGTGCGTGCGCGCAAACCACCCCATCCGCAGCCGCGCGGGATTCCACCACGGCAGCAGCCGGTTGAAATATAACACCTCCACGCCGCTTGCTTTGAGCTCGTCCGCCAGCGAAGCAAACACCGTAAAACTTCCGACGCCGTCCAAAATCAGCTTTACATGCACGCCGCGCGCGGCGGCCGACTTCAAGAGTTCCAGAAAATTGCGCCCGAGTTCATCATCAACAAAAATATACGACTCCCAATAAATGGACTCTTTCGCCGCCGCAATCGCCACGCGCATCGCACCCCACGCTTTTTCGGAATTAGTGTAGAACTTATAGCGCATGATGCTGCGCCATTAAAATCCGCGAATCATGGACATCACGAGCGTGATGAGCATGAAGACAACGAAGAATATTGAGAATGCTTTTTTCATGGAGTAATCGCGAACCTGCCTGCCGGCAGGCAGGTAATGCGAATTTGCCGACTTAATAATGCGAATCGGGAGAGGTGGAAGCGCGACGGAGGCGATCCATCATTGCCGCGCCGATACCATGCTCCGGCACCGATTCGGCGATAATCAGCTCAACATTGAGCGTATCAAATTTCCGGAGCAACGCAAAGAGGCGGCGGGCGCACGCCTTCATGTTACGCCGCGAACCCAAGGAGAGCGTGATTGTCCGCGCATCATGCAACCGCATATATAACGGAAGATGCTCATCGGTTGCAAGGATGCCGATGCGCCGCGCGCGCGACGTTTGGAGCAGCGCCGCAACGGCGCGGAGGAGTCGAGGGCCGACGCCCGGAACAATCACGAGCGGTGCCTCCGGAGCATAATGGCGATACTTCATGCCGGGCGATTTTGCCCGGGCGATTTTGCCCCCGCCAACGGTCCGGATATTTTTCACCACCCGGCGCAATTCCTCCAACGTCACTCCCCCGCGACGCAAAATGATCGGTGGCGACACTGTGCAATCCACCACCGTGGATTCCAGTCCGATGTTTGTTTTGCCGCCGTCCAGAATGAAAAGCTTTGCGCCGAAGTCGTGTGCGACGTGGCTCGCATCAGTCGGCGAAGGACGCCCGGACTTATTTGCCGACGGCGCGGCGATTGGAACACCGGATTCTTTTATCAGCGCCTGCGCGACTGCGTGATCGGGCATGCGCACCGCGACCGTATCCAACCCTGCGCTTACGATTGACGGGATGTTTTTGTTGCGAGGCAAAATAAGCGTGAGCGGTCCCGGCCAAAACTTCGCGATGAGTTTCTTTGCGACATGGGGAATATCACCCGCAACGCGCAATAAATCTTTTTCGTCCGCGATATGCACAATAACCGGATTATCCTGCGGCCTGCCCTTTGCCTTAAAGATTTTCTTGACCCCTTCCTCGTCAAACGCGTTTGCACCAAGGCCATACACGGTCTCGGTCGGAAACGCGACAATACCGCCGGCACGGATAATCGTGGCGGCGCGAGCAATTGCATTTGCAGTGGGTTTATACAACGGCACGTTGTTTGCGATGTCTATACCAAAAAACAATCAGCGCGACGAGCAGTAACCCCAGCACAATCTCCTCCGCGACCTTAAACTGCGCGGCGAATGCCTCGTATGCTTTCCCGACTTTCCAGCCGATGAACGCGGAGAGTGTCGCGCGGAAAAACACGCCGACGAGCGTGATGCTCATAAACTCCCGCCACGGCATACGCACGAGTCCCGACGCAATAGAGGCAACCGACAACGGAAAAATCGGCAACGCCCGGGCGATGAAAAGAATTACTTCGTCGCTATAGCCCTTCATCCATTTATCCTGAAACCGCTCAATGTCCCTCCATGCGACACCCAGGTACTTTCCGTACCGCACCACCACCGGTTTTCCGAGTTTATAGACCGCTCCGTACACGAATATCGCACCGAACGTGACCCCGAGGGTTGCGGGGAGCCCCACTTTTCCCATCGCAATCCCAATTGCCTCCCACCACGGCACGTGCCGGGAAACCAGCACAAACCCCGCGCCCATGAACACCAGCGACGACGGAATGAAGAAGAGAATGTCCTCCGCGATGCCAATCAAAAAAATGGCGATGGAGCCGTGCGCGACAACGGACGATTGGAAAAAGTGCAACAATTGTTCCATAGCAGCCTACAACAACAATTATAATCCCTCCTGCACCGGCGCTACAATAAGCGACTCCAAAAAAACCCGCAGCGCCTGTAACTCCTCGGTATCATGAATGGAAACCTTAAACACCTCTTTACCGAGCTTACGAAGTACTTTGAGTTTTGCGTCGCGAATATCAGCGCTTACGAGATCGGTTTTTGTAAGACATATATATTCGGGTTTTTGACCCAGTGCCTCCTCATGCGCCGCAAGCTCCGCGCGCACCGTGCGATACGTTGCGGCAACATCAGCGTTGTCCGCCGCGACGCAATGCAGCAGCACCTTCGTACGCTCAATGTGCCGCAAAAATTTATGCCCCAACCCTTTGCCGCTTGAGGCGCCTTCAATAAGCCCCGGGATGTCGGCTAAGATGAGCCGGCCATGTTTGCCATAAAACACACCGAGATTCGGCTCCAGCGTTGTGAACGGATAATCCGCGACGCGCGCGGAGGCAGCCGTCAATTCATTCAACAAGCTGGACTTCCCCGCGTTCGGCAAGCCAATGAGCCCCACGTCGGCAATGAGACGCAGCTCCAATAGCACCTCAAACAATTCGCCCGGCCTCCCTTCTTCAAACTGCGTGGGGCTGGTATTCCGCGGGCCTTTGAAAAGAAAATTTCCTTTGCCTCCTCTGCCGCCACGCGCCACCCGTACCCGCTCCCCCACGCGCAAAATTTCCACATCACTTTTAGTGTCCAAGTTATGCACGATCGTTCCGGTGGGAACTTTCAGTATCAGATCCGCTCCGTTCGCGCCGTCCAACGTCTTCGCCCTTCCGTTTTCCCCATTCCCCGCCGCGAAGTCTTTGCGGTGCCGGAATTGTTTTAGTGCGCTCAAATTTGAGACGCCTTCAACGTATACATCTCCTCCTCTGCCGCCGCTTCCGCCGGTTACTCCCCGCCCGCCTTTGGACGTGTCAAACGCAACCTTGCCGGTGCCGCCGTTCCCGGCGTGCATATGGATTTTTACTTCGTCAACAATCATAACATTGGTTGTCGGAGCATTTTAATTTGCGGATTCGGTCCTGCGCACTTTTTGCCGGCGTATCAGCTTGAGTATACTCTTCCGCAAGCGAATACTCTTCGGCGTCGCCTCCACCAGCTCATCCGGTCCGATATATTCCAGACCTGCCTCCAGCGACATCCGGTGCGGCGGAGTCAGCGGAATCAACTTCCCCGCCCCACGCGAACGCATGTTGGAAAGTTCTTTTTCTTTGCACGGATTAAGCTCCATATCAAACTCGCGGGAGTTCTGACCCACCACCTGGCCTTCATATACTTCATCACCTGGACCAACAAACATAGTGCCGCGGTCTTGCGCGTTTTCAATCGCGTACGCGCGCACGGTGCCGGTGTCGGTTGAAATAATGGAGCCCAATAAACGGCGCTGCATGCCGCCAAGCATCGGCTTATACGCCTCGAAAATGCTGTACAGAATAATCAGTCCCTTCGTGCGCGTCATAAGCAGCGATTTCAATCCGATGAGTCCGCGCGTCGGGATGATGTATTCCAGCTCCACCTCATGCTCGCCGTTCATGACATTTTTCAATTCTCCTCCGCGCTTTCCCACTTCCTCAATGACCACGCCCTGATAGTCGGCCGGAATTTCCGCGACCAGCCGCTCAAACGGCTCCATTTTCACGCCGTTGATTTCTTTAACAATAACCTCCGGTTGAGATACCTGCAGTTCATATCCTTCACGACGCATGGATTCAATGACCACCGCCAAATGCAGTTCGCCGCGGCCGGAAACCAGAAACTCATCCGCCGCTCCGGTTTCTTCCACACGCAACGCGACGTTAGTTTCCAATTCTTTAAACAGCCGCTCGCGCAGATTGCGGGAAGTGATGTACTTTCCTTCTCTGCCGGCAAAAGGTGACGTATTCACACCAAAGGTCATTTTGACCGTCGGCTCCTCCACCTTGATCGGCGGCAACGCAACGGGAGTTTCGGCAGATGCGATGGTTTCGCCGATTTGTACATCGTCAAAACCGGCGATGGAAACAATATCCCCCGCCAAGGCATTCGGTACATTCACTTTCTTCAATCCCTCGAACGCCAAGAGTGTCGTTACTTTTCCTTTTGTGATGTTTCCTTCGTGCGTGATGCGCGCAACGGTTTCGCCTTCGCTGATTTTTCCGGATTTAATTTTTCCGATGGCCATCTTACCCTTGTAATCGTCGTATTGCAGCGCAAGCACGAGCATTTGCAGAGGCCCCTCAAGATCCACCTCCGGCGCGGGAATATATTTCACGACCGCGTCAAAGAGCGGCGTTAAATCCGTGCCGGGCACCTTTTCATCCAGCGTCGCCGTACCTTTTATGCCCACGGCATACACGATCTGGAAATCCAGCTGCTCGTGAGAGGCGCCGAGCTCCACGAACAAATCAAAGGTTTTATTCACCGCGAATGTTGGCCGCGCGTCCGGCTTATCAATTTTGTTTATGACGACGATGGCTTTGAGCCCCAGCTCTAATGCTTTCTTTAATACAAACCGCGTTTGCGGCATCGGGCCTTCTTTCGCGTCCACTAAGAGCAACACGCCGTCCGCCATGCGGAGCGTGCGCTCCACTTCGCCGCCGAAGTCTGCGTGACCGGGAGTATCAATGATGTTAATTTTAACGTCGCCATACATGATGCTCGCGTTCTTCGCTTTGATGGTGATGCCGCGCTCGCGCTCCTGATCCATGGAATCCATAATAAGCTCGCCCATGTCTTCAATGTGGCGATCGGCGCGCTGTTGCTTCAGCATCGCGTCCACGAGCGTGGTTTTACCGTGGTCAACGTGGGCGATGATGGCGATGTTTCTTATATTCTCGCGTTTCATATCTTTGGGCGTAAGACAATACTATAGCATGGGAAAACAGGAAATACAAATACGCTTTCGGATGCCACCGCGCCTATTTTCCACAGCAATTTCCGCTCGAAGAAATGCTGCTCTAAAAAATCGCGAGCGTTAGAACCCATCTCAAAAATCTCTCCCAGCCGCGTTCGTCGCGATTTCCTCGTATCCGCTAGGCGCGAGGAGGAGGTTGTAACCGCTGCGTTACACCGACGACGAGCAACGACGCGGGGCGAGGAAATCGCACGAACCCTTTGGGATACGGCCAATTCCGGCGATTCCGTTGTCGCAACTCCCTCGGAGTATCGCAGAGGATACACCTTCGGTTGTTACTCCTCGGACTCGCTGAAATTGGCCGGTATCGCGGCGGGAGGGATTTTCGAGATGGGTTCTTGGAACAAGGCGAACTCAACCTCCGCCTCGCTTCGCGAGGCTTCGGGATTCACGCAGCGCCATTGTTCCGACGCCGCGATTTTTCATTCGCGCATTTCTCGTCTCGCTTCAATGGGCTACAAAAAATAGGCGCGGCGGCATCCTTTTTTATAATTTCGTCATTGCAATGGCTTGTTGTCATTCCCGCGCAAGCGGGAATCCAGCTTATCACAGATTCTGGATCCCCGCGTCCGCGGGGATGACATATAAATGTAAGCGTGAGTAACCATCCGAAACATGCCATCAAAAAATAAAATGTTTTATAAAAATGTAGAAGTTTATGCTCTCTTATACCCCTTATTCGTGCGAATAAGGGGTATAAGAGAGCAAGAATTTTCACCAACCAAAAAGGCCCTGAAGGGCCTTTTTGTATTCCGCGTATTTCCGCTTCTGTTACAACTTGTTCAGATCCGCATCAAGCGCTTGCACATCGGCGTCGCTGGAATCAATGGTTACGGCACTTAGGTCCGCGTCAATGTCGGAAGTGGGGCTGACCGCCGCTCCTGGTGCCACTGCCGGCGTTACCACCACCTGCGTTTCCGATGTGTTGCCCAAGTACCAAACCGCACCGACGATGAGCGCGATTGCTAATGCAAGCACAACAGTCATTTTATTCATAGTTGATTAGTGGGTATGTTATGGGTTTGTATTGCTAGTGGACGGTTGTGTTGCGGGAACAGGCGCCGAAGCTTCCTTCAACTCTTCGATACCAGGGATTCCCGCGAGCGTTGTCGCGACGGTATGCACCGCCTCGCGCGCGGCTTTTACCTTTTCCTCAACCGCCTTGATATCGGCTTGGTAGAGGTCGCGAACCTTCTTCAAGTCATCTTTAAGTTTTGCCTCGGTTGTTACCGTAACTTTGTACACTTTCCCCGCTTGCGCGGTCACCGCCGTGCGGGCATCGTCAATAGCTTTTTGCGCCGCGGCTGCTGCTGTTTCCACCGCTGCCACATCCTTGCCGCCGGTCTTTGCTTTTGCCGCGCGATCGTTGATGCGTCCGAGTACCAACCCCAGCTTATCCAACGCTTCACCGAAATGCCGCACACGCTCGGCGTTCAACGCGTCAAACTTTCCGGAGAGCGTTTCAACCACGCCGCGCTTGCTCTCATCTTTGATAGTTTTCAGCTTTACCTTCAACGCTTTGCGGTTCGCTTCAATTTTCCCCTTCACCGCTTCACGTTCTTTCTCAATTTCATCTTTCAACGCTTCGCGCTTCTCCTTCACCATTCCACGCGCCTTTTCGCCCGCGGCTTTCACCTCTTCCCGAAGCGCCTCGCGCTTATCACCCGCCTCCTTCTTCAAACCTTCACGCATTTCTTTTGCGCCCTCGCGGACCGCCGTTACTTCTTTTTTTACTTCAGTACGGGCCGCCTCGCGTGTCGCTTGCACCTTCTCTTTCACCGCCTCACGCGCCTGCTGCGACGCTTCGCGCACCGCTTTTACCGGAGCCGTCGGCGCCGATGCTGCGGCACCGGGCTGCTGCGCCATCGCGGACGTTGCGACAAACATCGTCACCGCAACCGCCGCCGCATAATAAATGGATTTCTTCATATATATGTTGTTAATAGTAATTTTACTTTAACGCCTCATTAATAATCGCCTTCACGGAATCCAGCGGCAGCGCTCCCGGAATAGTCGTTTTTTCTCCTTTCGCGTTTATCACAATGCTATACGGCGTCCCCTGCCCGCCGGAGGCAACCGCTTCCGCATAATCCGCCGATACGCGCGCCGATGTCTTTCCGCTCGCCGCGCACGCATTGAACTTCGCGACATCAAGCCCGGCATACGCCGCGATCTTCGGAAGCTCTGCCAGATCAAGACCGTTATTTGATGGCGTAATTTCGTATAGCCGGTTCAGATATGTCCAATACGCTTCGTTGCCGCCGACTTCCGCCGCGCACTCCGCCGCCGCGGCTTCCTTCGGGGCTTTCGGATGCAATGAATCTAACGGGAAGTTCCGGTACACCCACGCCACTTTGCCGGCGTAGTCCGTAACTACCTGATTCATCGTAGCGTGAAACCGCTTACAGAACGGGCACTCCGGATCGGAGTACTCAATAATTTTTACCGGCGCCTTCGGGTCGCCGAGGATGTGGTCGGCCGCGTTGACTGCCCTTACTTTATCAAGCACGTTCGCCGTTGCGCCCGAACTACCGCTATCATCAGCGACGGGACCGGCCACGGACTTTTTCCCCACCGCATAAATTACTGATACACCGATAATAAGTCCCGCGACAATAATCGCGAGCGGAACCGAAAGCTGACCCCTGCGCCCATCAAATAATTTTTTCATATTCTTTAGTGTAAAAGCGCGGAGTAAAAAATGCAAGTGTTGACACGAGAGAAAATTCCTGCCATCATGGCCTACAGTAGCATCCGAATTGTTCGGATGTGGACATGAGGCGAAGGAGGCAATATGGAACACGAGAAGCTCGTGCTCACGGAGACCGACAAGGCTCAGTTTGGCATGCTTCGCGCGGCAGGTGTCATTGTGGAGCTGTCATTGACGGACATACCGCAGCACGACGGCATCATCGTGTTCGTGTGCCCCGACTGCGACCAATACCACGATCTGGAGCCGCGCATCGCCGCGATCGGCATGACATCCGCGGGCCAGACGCGTCCGCACACGTTCAAGCTGAACGGTGGCCCGCTACTGCTTTCCACGGAAGCCCTGAACAAGGACGACCACGAGGACCGCGTGCTTCTGAAACACGCCGCGATGGCACAGGAGATGAAGGGTATCGAGATGGTGGTTTGCCTTGGACACGCGCCGTGCGGAGCGGCATACGGCGCGGAAATGGATCTCTTCACCGTCGTGAACCGGCTCGTCGCCGCGGAAGACATCGTCCATGAACGCCTCGGGCACGATACACCTACGCTCATTCCGCTCCACATGGACTTCGGTGGGGGGAACGGCGACAAGAACCTCTTCCGTATTGACCGCGAGGCGTGGCGGCACCACTACGGTTACCGCTCATAACCGAAAAGCGAATGCCGCCGTGCACATTACGTGCCGGCGGCGTTTCAATTTTCTCTCGCCTCTTACTTCTTACCTCCTACGTCTTACTTCTCTCCTCCCACCTCCTCAATCTTCACCTTCTCCTCCCCTTCCACATACACAAACCCCATCCGCACCTCAGCCTTCGGAAAATGTTTTTTCGCCCAATCGCCCGCCACAAGCAACTCGTTATGATGAAAAGCCTTCTCGTCGGGAAAATGCTCAAACGCATGCCCCTCTGCGGCGTATTTGCCGCAGTTCTCGTGATTCAATAAAATGATGCGCTGCGCCTTGTGCTTCTCCAGCGCGAGCGCCACATCATCGCGCACCACCTCGCGACGTGCCTCCACCCCCGGAAGCGAACAGTTTTTTGCTCCGCCCGCGAGCTTGATTTCGTCGTAATGGTCAATGCCGAATGCCTCTTTAATTGCATCGTGCAACGCATGCCGGAACCGAAAATCAATGCACGCCACAACGACGTTTTCAACTTCGTGTACCGCGAGGAGTTTTTTGGGATGAGTTGCCATAAATTATTTCTTAATACTTTGGGCGCTTATAGGGAATCGGACGTCGCTTCGCTCCTTGAAACCCAGCGGTTTAGGACCCTATCGCAATTCTTATCTCTGGCGCGAAGCCGCAGATTGCTCGCGCAGCGCAAGGCGCGAGGAGTGCAGTGTATCCCCTGGGATACATAAGCGACGAGCAACGCCGCGATGCGCGGTAAGATGCGGCTTCCCATAGGGTTGCGCACCACGCGCGCGATTCACGTCGTCGCTCCTCCTCGGCGTATTCAAGAGAATACAACCTCGTCGTCGCTCAACCGCGCTCGCGTGCGTGGAGCGCAACGCGCCGAGAGCAAGAATTACGATAGGGTCCACTTCCGCCACGGGGAAACTCCCGCCTTCGCGTGGCCATAGCCCGCTACGGCGAGGCGCCGGCCCGTTTCCCCGACCCCCTTCCCGTCCGCTTCCAGCGCCCAAATGATAATATTGCCTTTCAGCAATATTATCATTTGGGCGCTCAACGGGAATCGGACCCGTATTACCGCTGCCACAGAGCGGAGCTTTACCATTAAGCTATGAGCGCCATGTTTTGCTTCACTATGCTATCATGCCATTCGCCATCATGCAACCAGGCGTTTTTACGCAATCATTTTGCTTTTGGTCATTTAGTATTTGGAATTGTTTAGAAATTAGATATTGGAAATTAGAAATTTTTAAGCCTTACACTTCCTCCGCCGGCGGGTTTTCCATCCGTTCGCGCGCGATGACGTTATGCAGTTCCGCCATGCGCCACACGTCCAGTGCCGCGAGTATTCCGAAGGTGACGCCAAAGAGTGTCACGCGGTTCGGCAAAATAAGCTCGGGAATAAAATAACTAAGTGCCAGCGCAAGCACCGATCCCAGCGCGAACCACACGCATCCCCGACGCCAAAAGCCCAACGCCACATGACCCAAGCCCCCCACAAGCAAGCTTAAAATAACTCCTATGATAATCCGCGGCATTGATAACATCTTTTCGTTCATCTTTCTATTATATACTCAATAAAATGATTTGAGGCGAGGTCCACACTTGTGAACCTCGCCCCGTCGCTTGCTAGTACATGGAGAGGCGCACCTCTCGCGTGGGTCGGGTGACGATCTCGTCGATCACGCCCGACCTTTTCATACAGGCGATCGTGACGACGCCGCCATCGATCCCGCACACGACGCCCTCCTTCTTGAACCCCTCCCCGAAATGCGCCACAAACCTGGATGGCGCCTCGGGAAGAACAGTCGGGACATTCTCGAAGTCAATCGTCGGCACAATGACAAGTGCCGCTTCGCCCTCGAACCCGAGGATGACCCGTTTCAACCAGTTGATCACGTCCTGCCTCCTTCCAAAACCTAGTCCACGGTCACGTCGCACTTGCGCACGACGACCGGACCGCCGCCTCTCGCGAGCTTCACGCGCACACGCTTCCGGCGGCTCCTGTTCTTGTCCTGAAGCACCACCCCGCGAACGTCCTCACCGTCCAAGCAGACGATGACGTTCGCGCCGGGCCTCAGGTTCTTACGCCCGACGCCGACGAACATGCCCTTCACGAAGTTCAGGACTCCCATGATCACCTCCAGAATTTGAGACCAACGAAACCTACCGTTCTTCCACGACGACGTCCGGCCGTTGTTCCGCCCACTCCCGCACCGACCGTGCAAGCTCGGGCGGAAAGTAGTAGATGAAGATGCTGGAGATGCTATCTCCACGAAGACACTCACGGAGCTTCAACTTGCCATTGCTCCACACGCAATCGGCAAGCAACTCCGTGAACTCATTTATGGCCTCGTATGCCATATCTAGGCAAAGGACAAGCACCACGCGTCCGGGATTGTCTTTCGTGAACACCATTCGAATCTTTGCCATCACTCACCTCATTTTCAATGTTCGGAACCATCCCGTTAGAAGCCGCCCTCGCCTAGGGCGAGTGGCTACGGCCACCTTGGGGCGGCCTGCTTCTAACGGGACCATCATTCAGGCCACGATCGAATCCATGATTCAAAAAATCGTAGGCTGAAGTTTGGTGGGGAAGGCAGGTCAATGACCCACCCTCCCCTGCTTGCGTTCTACGACTAGAGCACCAAGCTCACCACCGCGTGATTCCTCGCCGCCTTGATGAACGGCATGAGGCATCCAAGAGTGGCGGCCGGCGCGCTACGCGCCCAGATCCAGTCACCATCCTCGAGAATGCTCTCCGGGGCGTTCCACGAACAGGCCACCGGCTCGTCTCTGTCGGAAACGTGCACGCGCATGCCGTCCGCGTTCAGCGTGTACACGCGCGAGACACAAGTGTAGGTCGCGAACACCTTGGCGACAACTCCGTCGTCCATGTTCGCGCCGATGACGCAGATCTCCGTCTTCCCCTCCTTCATCGCCGGGATCCGCTGCCTCGCCTTCTCGATATCACCGGCGAGCACGTGACTGAACGGAAAGAACACCTTCATGACTTTCTCCTTCAAGGTACAGACCATCATTCAGGCCACGATCGAATCCGTGATTCAAAAAATCGTGGGCTGAAGTTTGGCGGGGAGCGAACACATGTCCACTCCCCGAACATACGCGGGCTACACCGTGTAGCCCATCCGGCGGAAACACCTCTTCAGTGCTTCCGCGTCGCTGACGAGGGACACCTCCTTGATGGAGAGTGTCCGCATCTCCGCCTCGCCGAGGCTCCATCTCGGCCTCAGCACAGCCAGAGTCCCTGCGATGAGGAGTCCCTCAACATCGCAGCCCAACGCCTCGGCCGCCTTCTCCAGCGACTCGGCCTGGATTACCGCAAACTTCTCGGCATTCAAACTCAGTACGAATGTCCTCATGACCGACTCCTTCAAGAGCTACGTTTAAAACTTCGTCAGCCCCCACATCAATGCGAGCGTACTAAACTTTTCTTTAATTTCAGATCGCTATACTTCCCGCATTGATGTGAGGGCTGACGCTGGCTCATTGACACATTCAGCACATTCGCATTGCTCAGTATCTGCGACCTGCTGACTTCAGTGTCTTCGTCGTCGTTACTCCTCGAACTGCATACAGTATAGCAAAAGACGTGGCATTTGTCAAGTGTTTGACTTTTATCCGCGGCTTGCTATATTGGTCACATCACCATGAAAAAGCTCCCATGCGGGTTCTGTCCCGCAGCGGGGCTTTTTCTTTTTAGGCCTGTAAAATTTGATTTTAATTGTTAAGACAGTCATAGGACAATTCCATAGAATTGTCCTATGACTACGTGCGTCAAAAACCAGCTCGGCGGCTACGTCAAAGTGATTGTCTCGCGAAAATCTTGCGGCATCTGCGGATTCAGAGAGTAGAACACATGGCCTGTGGTGCCTCGCGCTTCAAGCACATCCAGGTTCTTCAACATGACCAAATGATTTGATGTGGCTTTGAAAGAAATCTCCAGTCCTGCGGCAATGTCGGTTACGCTCATTGTGCGGCTACCCGACAACAAGTGAATAATCTTCAGCCGATTAACATTGGCCAACGCCCGGAATATCGTCGTCCATCGTTTTGTATTTTTCATATGTTGCTTATTGCTATTATAGGACAATTCTATGGAATTGTTCCATGAGTAAAAATGAAACCAACATCTTATACATCATTTCCTATCCTAAAACATTTCCGGCACCTCGGTTCATACGACGACATATCCCCCACCAAAATGAGCGGCGAGTCAGCGGAGGCGGGCGCGCCGTTCACGAGCCGCTGGGTGTAGGTGGCATCCGCGCCGCACTTCATACATACGGCCGAAAGTTTGGTGACATGGTCGGCAACCGCAAGGACATGCGGCACGGCGCCAAAAGGGCGGTGCAAAAAGTCCGTATCCAGCCCCGCCACAAACACCACTTTTGTTTTGCCAAGCTGCTCCACAACATCCAAAAGATCCGCCACATCTTTTTCGCTATGAAAAAACTGCGCCTCATCAACCGCAATCACGTCCGCCTCGTTCACCAGCCGTTTATGCGCGGTTAAAATTTCTTTCGGATGCGCAATACCAACCGGCGCCGGCATCTCCGTCGCCGCCTTTGTTTTCAACACATGCATACTCCGCACTTTCCGCGTATTCGTCCTTGGCTCAAAAATCACGACGTTATTTTTCGCGAGCACGAAGCGTAAAAGCCGCCGATAGAGTTCTTCGGTTTTTCCGCTCCACATGCAACCGACAATGGCGTGCAGCATACTTTAGCGATTAGGGTTTAGCGGTTAGCGTATAGGGACGACGCGCACCTTTCAAAAAAATTGTACCAATGAACACAGAGAGGGGCAACTTCCTCCTATAAAATATAAAACACCTCGTCATGCGAGGATGTTTTATATTTTTGTGCCGCGGGAGGGAAGCGCACTGCTCGCTTCGCTGCGCTTTCAGAACCCACGGTTCTGAATCATCTCCTCCTCGGAGGGGACGCGGTTGCTTCCCCTCCGACCCACCCCTCATGCGATTCCCTCCTCGCGAAAAAACATAACGCCACCCAAATCGGGGTGACGTTGTGTTTTTTGTGCCGCGGGAGGGAATCGCACCCCCGACACGTGCCTCTTCAGGGCACTGCTCTACTACTGAGCTACCGCGGCATACTTCAACTACCGATTCATTATAGAAACATTACAAAAGAAAATCAACACAAAAAATGAATGAGTCCTGCAATGCGTATCCACGCACTGCAGGACTCGTCGCTAGCGGTTGAGGCTCTGCTCCATGAGCTTCATCATCTTCTCGTACTCCGCCTGGAGGCGCTCCTGCTCCTTCTCCCAGCGCCAGTCGAGCCACTGCCGCTGGCGCACAGAATCATCCTGCATGGCCTCCGCGAACTCCCGACATTCCCAGTACCAGTCATCGCCGGTGGTGGGCGTCTCCACGACACCATTCGCGACCTCGCGATGGACGGCGCACGCCTCACGGCGAAGCGCGCGGCGGATCAGATGACTCACTCCCATGCTGACTTCCTCCTTCTACCTACTGAAAACCTACTAGCCCATCGAAGCGAAGATCATCTGCCCGTGGTCGTCGTAGTCCTTGTCGATCGTGTAGGTCCTCTCGGGCCTCGAGGAGACCTCGGGCTCCTCCTGACATGGCGGACGGTCGAGCAACGCCCGATCCCGCCTCGTACGCACCGGGCGCACCCGTCCGATCCGGACTTCCGCGATCTCGCTGCGCTTCCTCATGACTTCCTCCTTACACGAAAGCGGTTTGCTCAACCGTTGAGCTACCCACCTTCGGACTAAAAGCTATCCTAGCACAGTGCTAGGAGTTTGTCAATAGATGCCCCGCGAAAGTATTACGTATGGAGTATTCAGTATCTCGTATGGGCTCGAGGGTCGTTGTCCTCCCATACTGAATACTGGATACCCAATACTAAATACTCGTACTACGCCAATGGAATGGTAAAATAAAACACACTTCCTTCGCCTTCTCGGGAATGAACGCCGATGATACCGCCATGGGCCTCCACGAGACCTTTCGCGATTGCGAGCCCCAGCCCCGCGCCTTTTTTCTCTTGCCCTAATATGCCGCGCTGGACTTGCTTGAATTTTGTAAACAGCAGCGGAATCTCATCCGCCGGAATCCCCTCTCCGGCATCCGTTACGGCGACCACCACCGCGTCCCCGATTTTTTTCAGCCGCTCTTCGCTTTTTACCCACGGCCACAAAAAGCCCGCCGCCTCCGCCTCCGCTGCTATGGCGCCGCCCTCCGCGTGACGCACCGCTTCCACCAGTACCGTGCCTCCGGCATGCGAAAACTTGATGGCGTTGGAAATCAAATTGTTGAGCGTCTGCGCGATACGCAATGGGTCAAAGGCAACGGTTTTCGGCAAACGCTTATCACAGGAAACCGCGAGCGTCACACCCGCGCCCTCGGCCGCTGCAGTATAAAACGTCGCGCGCTCGCGGATGACGCCGCAGGTATCCGACGGCACTTTCGTCATCTCAAATTTTCCGGATTCCAGCCGCGCGACGTCCAGCAAGTCGTTCACGAGCGCGATCATGCGGCGCGATTCGTCATAAATGAGCACAATGTCCTTCGCACGTTTCTGTTTATCGGCGGCGATATTGGGCAGCTGCAGCACCTCGGCAAGTTTATTGATACCCGTAAGCGGCGAACGAAGCTCGTGCACAATCATCGCCGTGAAATCGTCCCGCAGCCGCTCCAGTTCTTTATCGTGCGTAATGTCATGAAAAATAACGACGCCGCCCAACACTTCTCCTTGCGCGACGCCGGCGCTGCTTTTGACGGGTGCTACAAAAATCTGATAATACTTTTCCCCGATAAGCGCCTCCGGCACCTCCAACACCTTATCCAACTTTATGCTTTCCTCCAGCTTCCCCTTCATATCAAATTTCCCGCCCAGATGCTCAACAAAATCAAAGAGCGTAACGTCTTTTTTCTCCGGGGCAATGCCCACCATGCGTTTTGCCGCGGGGTTCACCGCGACAATACGATAGTCCAGCCCGGTCATCACCACCCCTTCGGTGATACTCTCCACCATCGCGGAGAGTTTCCGTTGTTCGGTTTCCACGACTTCCTGCAGCCGCGTCACCGCAAGCGAGGCCTGTTGCGTGATTTTATAGAGAATGGTCATCTCTTCCTCCGCAAAGTGGCCTGGCTCGGTATGCGCGACCGTAATGACGCCAACCGGATTTTCGCCGATGATGATCGGAATGTTGAAAAATGACCGCACGGACAACGTCGGATCCTCCACAAGTATGGATCCGGAAATAACTTCGGCAACCTGCTGTTTTTGGAATGTCCGATCCAGCAGCGCCGAAAGCGAGCCAAGCATCCGATCGCGCACGTCGTCAATAAACTTGCGCGGCACCGACCGCTCCAAGTGTATTTTGAACATCACCGCCTCGGGCTCCAGCAGCATATACGACACCGCGCTGTACTCAAAAAATTGGTGCAGCGAGCCGGTGATGACATCGACGATGTTCTGGATATTCAGCGAATAGCCGACGCGATCGCCAAGTTCTTTAAGCATCGCGAGCTCGTACATGCGGCGGTTCGCTTCCTCCGCGCGCTCCGAAAGGACAACGCCAAGTTTGCGGCTCTTCCAATAAGAGAGCAGCCCGAATCCGATCGCGAGCGCGGCGATAATGAAGGCAGCGAGTTCCATTCCTTATTTTCCAAGAATCCTTTGCAGGAGCACTCTCCGTGTCCGCATAAAGACGAAGACTAGCGTCAACGCGAGCAATGTTCCCAACACTTCGGTCATGCCGCCGATGGCGACAAATCCAAGCGCCTGCATCCCATTCAAGATGTGCGTCAACGCGAAGAGCACTGCGGCAACCGCGAGCGCGTTCCATGTCTTCTCAAGCTCCCCTCCTTGCGAAAGTGCCGCGAGTTTCACCGCGTAAAACGCGGCGAACAGCCCAAGCACGAGATTTAATAGGTGAAACACATCCATCACCCCGCCCTCGGGAATCACCTGTAGCGTGTAGAGCGCGGGCATCATCTCTTCCTGCGCGAAGGCAAATAGCGGCGCGACAAACGCGGCAACAGCTCCGAACAATAATCCTTTTTTCATATTGATGTTACGCACGATGATACGATTTACTTTTTCGGCTGCATCATCTGATATTTCTCAAAAATCGACTTTGTGACATTTTTAACGATAAGCCCGGAAAGATTCACGTACTCCTCAATGAGCTTCTGCACCGCTTCATTGGGATTCCCCGTGATACCGGTCACCTCACCCTTGTCCGAAATCGCAAGCTCCGCGACGTTGCGCGCTTTGAGTATCGCGATGTCGGGCCCCAGAATCACCGCTTCCTTCGCGATCACCTCGGAGAGCAACGCTTTGTATTGGTCTATGTTTTCCATGAAAGAATTTTTTTTATTTTAATTCGACCGCGATATAACGCTATAAAATTAGTATACACTATTCGATAGCGCTACGAGGAATTTTTTCGTCCGATTCCTGGCACAAATCAGAATACCGCCTTACGCGGTATTCTGATTTGTGCCCCCGGTAGGAATCGCCTCAAACTTCTGCTGAAGTTTGAAATCTTCAGCTCCTCACCGGAGCTTGCGGCACTAAAGTACTGCTGTTTACGAGCCAATCTCTACGCTCTTGGGTAAACAGGGAGCCCGCGGTTCGATTCCTACCAGACAGAATAACAAAGCCGCGCATAGCGCGGCTTTGTTATTCTGTGCCCCCGGTAGGAATCGAACCTACATCAACGCCTTAGAAGAGCGCTGCTCTATCCATTGAGCTACGGGGGCAAACGAGCGGGAAAATGAAAATCGCAATTTTCATTTTCCGCGAGTGCCGCACCCGCAAGCTTTGCTTACGGGGGCTATTTTGTTTATACATTATCAACTTTTGACGTTTTATGCAATTTTAGGGTAGAATGGCAATATTGCGGGCCGTCGTATACCGGTAGTACGCATGCTTTGGGAGCATGTTGACTGGGTTCAATTCCCAGCGGCCCGACAAAAGTTTTTTTATACGAATGTAGAGTGCTTCCTAACTTCACGATCGTGAAGTTAGGAAGCACTCGTTACTCTCCTTGACCACCGAATTGCCGATGGATTTTGTTGGTTTTACCACGCCAAGCATCGCATTATCTCATACTATTGACAAAACCATATTTAAGGCGTATAATGTATGTAGCAAACGCAGGTGAGGTTAGCCTGCGAATGAACGGAAGACCGAGGGATTCTTTCATAGGAGGACACCATGAACCTCTTGGCCTCTGTCGGCTTCGGAGACGCGATCGTCCTTGGCGTGGTCGCCGCGATGATCGCCATGCTCCTCCTCGCGACAAAGATCGTGAAGCGTCGCGAGGAGGCGGCGCGGGCGAAGCGTGGGGAGCAGAACCCAATTCCTATCCCCGTCCCCGTCGACCCGCCGGACAAAACCAGTAGCAACTGGAAGGACAAGTAAGCCCGCAGGCCCGCCAACGCACATCGCGTTGGCGGGCCGCAAACTTTTTATATGGCTGAAAGTTGTATATGATACGGCTATGCAACAAGGCAACGAGGCAACAAAGCAAAGAGGCAACAAAGCAAAGAAGGCCACCCCAAAAACCGTTCTCGTCACCGGTTGCGCGGGATTTATCGGCAGCAATTTCGTGTCGCAATTCCGGCGCGAGTTTCCGAGTGCCTCCATCATCGGCATTGATGATTTTTCAACCGGACGGCGAGAAGTTGTAGACAAAACTATAACCTTTTATGAGGGATCAATTTTAGACGAAAAACTGTTGGTGAAGATTTTTGCGAAACACAAACCCGAGTACGTGTTTCATTTTGCGGCGCTCCCCCGCGTGTCGTACTCCATTGAACAGCCGCTCAAAACCACGCTCGTGAACATCGGCGGCACCGTGGCGCTGCTGGAGGCCTCAAAAAATAACGGCGTGAACCGGTTTATTTATTCCGCCTCATCGGCGGCCTATGGCGGAGCAAAAAAGCTCCCGACTAAAGAGTCGGAAAACCCGGCAGACCCGAAATCACCCTACGCGCTCCAGAAATACGTCGGCGAATCGTTTTGCAAAATGTTTTCCGAGCTCTATGGGCTGGACACGGTATCACTCCGCTACTTCAACGTCTTCGGTCCGGGACAATACGGCGACTCGCCCTACTCCACCGTCATCTCCGCGTGGCTGGAAGCGTTATATTTTCCGAAAAAGAAAAAGGCGTTTATTGAGGGCGATGGTGAGCAGTCGCGCGACTTTTGCTATGTAGACAATGTCGTCCGCGCAAACATCCTCGCGATGCAAGCGCCAAAAAAATTAAACGGTGAAATGTTTAATGTCGCCCACGGCGAACGCACAACCGTGAACGAAGCACGCAAGCTGATTGAGCAATGCACCGGCAAGAAACTGCAACTTGAACAACGCCCGACGCGGTTGGGCGACGTGCATGACACGCACGCGGATATTTCCAAAGCAAAGAAATGGCTGGGATATGTGCCGGAGGTGAAGTTTAAGGAGGGATTGAAGAGGACGGTGGAGTGGTTTTTGAAAAGAAGTAAGACGTAGGAAATAAGAAGTAAGAAAAACCGGCGCCCGTCCGCACTCTTACTTCCTACTTCTTACGTCTTATATCTTAGCTGCGTTTGTATTTTTGACGCCCCGTGCTATACTAGTTGCAGCAAAACAGTTCGGTCATTTCGGAGATACGGAGATGAAGTTTTTCGGCACGCTCTTGGCGCTGCTCATCGGCACCGCTGTGGTGTTCTTCGGCGGCTGGACGGCTCACGAGAGCCTCACGCAGCCGGTCATCGCGAAGGTGGCGGATGCCACCGGGACGAACAGCGCGAAAGCCACAAACCACGCGGTCGAGATCACCGTCAAGGGATCCGGAATGGAAGAGCTGGACGGGTTCCACTTCACGGAACGTCCGTTCACGGATGACGAGAAGATCATGATTCGCGGACTCCTCAAGCTCGCCCAGATGAAGGGCGGGAAGCACCTGCTCGAGAAGCCCGGCGAGAAGAAGTGACCGTCCTTGTGACTCTGCCCTCCGAGCGCCCCCGGCGCTTGGAGGGCCTCTTGTTTTTATAGTAGAGAGATTGCCACAGCCCCGCACTTAGCGGGGCTTCGCAATGACAGTGCATCGTTTCTCTTACTTCCTACTTCTTACGTCATACTTCTGCTAAAATAGTAGATATGCAGCACCGTCCCCATGTTCTCCTTATTCTCGACGGCTTCGGCTTATCGCTTGAAACCAAAGGCAACGCCGTTGCGATGGCGCGCCTCCCCCACCTCCGTTACTTGAGTCATTTCTACCCCGGAACCGCGCTCCAATCCTCCGGCATCGCCGTGGGCATTATGTGGGGCGAGGTCGGCAACTCCGAAGTGGGCCATACCAACATCGGCGCCGGCGCCGTCATCTACCAGCACTTGCCTAGAGTAAACATCGCGATTGAAGACAAGACATTTTTTGATTTGCCGGCATGGAAGGACGCAGTAATGCACGCCACAAAAAATAACTCCGCGATACATCTTGTCGGGTTACTCTCCAACGGCGGAGTACACGCGCACATTGACCACCTCTTTGCACTACTTCGCGCCATAAAACAGCTCGGATTTTCCGGAAAGGTATTTATCCATGCCTTCACTGACGGGCGCGACGTGCCGCCGCAGTCCGCGCCGTTCTTTTTTGACTTGCTGCAAAAAGAAATTGCCACGATAGGGTTAGGAGAAATCGCAAGCGTTTCCGGCCGCTACCTCGGCATGGACCGCGCCGAAAAATGGGACAGGACAAAACGCGCATACGACGCCATCCTCGGCAACGGAGAAAAAACCGCCGACAATATCCAGGCGGCGCTTCAGGGCGCGTATAAAGAAAATATCAGCGACGAAGTAATTCCGGGCACCACCATCGTTCATGACGGAAAACCTATCGGCGCCGTTCACGCGAACGACGCGCTGCTTTTTTGGAACTTCAGGCCGGACCGGATGCGACAGCTGCTCCTCCCCTTCGTTGACCCGATGTTCAAGGAATTTCCAAGGCATGCATTCAAAAATCTTTTCATCGTGACGATGACCGAATACGACGCGACATTCCCCACGCATGTTGCGTTTCCGCCGCAGCACATCGCGGAGCCATTGGCGAAAGTGATCGCAGACGCGGGGTTGCGCCAGCTCCACGTCGCGGAAAAAGAAAAATACGCGCACATTACTTACTTTTTGAACGGTGGTCGCGAAGAACCGTTTGAACACGAAGACCGCATCATCGTGCCCTCTGCCGCAAATGTGACCGACTATGACCAAAAACCGGAAATGAGCGCGCGGGAGATCGCGGACAAAATCATTGAAGCGGTCCGCGGCGGCAGATATGATTTTATCGCCGCGAACTTTGCGAACGGCGACATGGTGGGCCACACCGGCAACCTCCCTGCCGCCATTACCGGGCTGGAGGTAGTAGACGAGTGCGTCGGCACCATCATGAACGAAATCTTAAAAGTAGGCGGCGTGCTGTATGTGACCGCCGACCACGGAAACTGCGAAGAAATGATCAACCTGGAAAACGGCGAAGCGGACACCGAGCATTCCACTAATCCGGTCCCCTTTTGGATCGCGGCTACGGACAACAAACGCACGACACCCGCGAACCCCGTGTCCACAATTATTACGCGCGGTATTTCCGCCGACGTCGCGCCGACAATTATTGAAATGATGGGTCTTCAGAAACCGAAAGAGATGACCGGTACAAGTTTATTGCACGTGATAGGGCAACTGCCGCTGCCGTAGGGTAGCGTTAAGCGATTAGGGTAGAGCGTTTAGAGGATGGCAAGTCCTAAACGCTAACCGCTGAACGCTAGCGGAGCCGTTCTCTAATCCATTGCATCAGCTCTTCTTCCGAGCGGTAAATACCGTGGCGCGAAAATACAATGACCTCCCAGCTATCATCGGCGAGCATTTCAAAAATAACCCGATACCCTTTAGATTTTCCGACATTTTCTCCTAGAGGCACTACTCGTCCTTTATAGATTTTCCTATCACCGAAGCCGGGAAAAGGATCAATGCCCGGCGTCTCCGCTAGTCCCTTCAAACAAAAAAGCCGCTCCCATGCAGCTAAAGATTCTCGCGGATCCGAAAACTTGCGCAGGTTCTTAAGATCTTTTTCTATTTCTTCGTTTCTGCACACCTCCATGCGTAGCGTTGGGATTAAACATTTGCCATCTCGCCGTATTTATTCCGATAGTAGGCCAAGTTGTAATCAATAACCTCATTCGGCTTTGTCGCAATCCAAGGCGCTTCGCCATGGCTCGCGCTCTTCATCTCCGCTCCGGTAAATTTTTCCCATTTGTCGGCAACTTCTTCAAGCATGAGCAGCTCTTCTTTTGTAAAAACATTAACATCAAAATCCGTCAGCGCCTCAATGTGCTGCTGGTCATTCGGCGCGTTCCCAACTTTTCGCCGCGTAATTCTTATTTCTTTACCGTCCATTTCGTCCAACATCTTCTTCGCCATGTGCGGCACAGGACCATGTTCAAAACGAAGATACTCATCGCCGGTAACGGAGTTGCCATATTTTTCAAAAAAATCAAAGTCAAGATAATACAGCAGCTTCATCATTTTGAGCTTGCCTAGTGTGCCATTCTGAATCTTCCGTGCGAAGAAAATAATAGCGTTTTTATATTTTTTTTCGTTTATTTTGAGCATATTTGACGCGAATTTACTACTTTCATTATAGCACGTTATCGCACGTCCGCTATCTTATCACGCCACCCCCTTTTCCACAATAGCAATCTCATCTGGCGTGAGACCGTAAAGTTTGTAGACCTCCTCGTCAATTTTTTTGTCGGTTTTCGCAATTTCGGATTTTATACGCTCCCATTCGTTGGAGTTTTCTTCGGCGGCGTGGAGTTCTTTATTGAGTAAAAGCATTTTATTAACCATGGTGGCTATTTGTGTCTGCTCTGCTTTATCCGCCCTACATACAGGAAAGTTTCTAAATGCCGCCACTCCAATATCCACACCCACGCCTCTTTTTTTGCCATTCACATTAAACCAATTTTTCCCAAAACTGGAGTTAAGCAACCCAAGTAAGTATTTTAGGTCGTAACTCTTGTCCTTTTGAATGATTACAGAAAATGAAAAGCCGACATAGTATTTTTCGTCATCAAAACAAAATTCTGGAGATAAAAACATTCCCTTACAGATAAGTTTTGGATTTTCAAAATATTTATTTTCTCGCGGACGATGCAAACCGTACGGCACGTTTGATGATGTTATAAACTGCCTCATTTTGTCTAAGTGAGATTTGATGTGTGGATACTCTCCCTCGGCAATTTTTATTTTCTCTTCTTTGTCGGAATAGATAAGATATTCATTGCTAAAATCAATATAATACTTCCGAACATCGTTGGTATTAAGATATTTTTTGATTAGTTGTTTTTCTTTTTGGTCAAGATTTAATTTCTGCAACTCTTGCTCCGACAAAACAAAAACGCCATTGCCTGATTCGAAGTTACCAATCGCCATTTTTTTACTCACTTTATCCGTTGCTTCAACGACGCCCTGAGATACATCATACAAATCCCCCAATAAAATGGTGTTCTCGCTAATTGTCTGAATATTTGCTTCAAAATTAATTGAGGAGTTTTTTATGACTTCGACGTAGGCTAACTCTGTATAGCTGCTGTCGTCGATAATCCCATTAAAAGAATTTTTATCTACTTTGACATACTTTGTCGTCGCATTATTTTTATCTTTTGTCTTTTTCCAGATGTGTATCAAGTGCCTCCCGCTAACGTCCTCAAAAACCTTTATGTCTTGAAAATCAACGGCGCTTACTAACACCATTTCATCTTGCAGATGATCTATCAGTTTTGTAGCTCCCGCACTTTTCAAAAAATAACTGTTTGTGATAAATGCGACCATTCCTCCATCCCTTACCACATCAATCGCGCGATGGAGGAAAAAATACCAGAAATCCATTTTTCCTTGATAGTATTTCCCAAAATCGCTTTTTCTAATTTCTTGAAACAATTCCTTATTATCGAGTTCTTTAAGATACGGCGGATTGCCAATCACCACATCAAAACCGCCTTGCGCGAAAACGGTCGGAAATTCTTCTTTCCAGTTAAACGGCTTCTTCTCTTTGAAATTTATGCCGAAATATTTTTTCAGTTCTTCGTCGGTGCCCGAGATAAGCGAATTGCCGCATTTGATGTGGTCACTAAGATACGGCAGCTTTATTTTGCCATCAAGCGAGTTGATGAGAAGGTTGAGTCGCGCAATTTCAACGGCTTTTTCATCAAGGTCTACACCATAAAGATTGTTTGTGAGGACTAAAAACTTCGTCATCTCGTCGCCCGGAGCGCCGAGTGATTTATATTTCTCATTCAGTACTTCAAGCGCCTTGATTAAGAACGAGCCGGAACCGCACGCGGGATCGAGTACTTTTATTTTGAGCAATGCATCCATCGTTTTGCATTTATCCAGCACCGGCTGGAGCGCGTGCTTGACGATATAGTCCACGATAAACGCGGGCGTGTAGTAAATACCCTGCTCTTTGCGCTTGCCAGCATCTTTCGCCAGTGTTACGCCTTTTTTGGACTGCGAGAGCCGATGTCCTAGATAATTTTCATAAACCGTACCCAAAACATCTGCAGGCATTGCCTTGAAGTCGTATTCGTAATAACCCTGTTTACCGTAAAGAATTTTTATCACCTCTTCCGTCGCACCGTTATACTCCTCCCATGTTTCAAACGGATGCTCGGAAAAAAGATTAGAGTCATATGTTTTATCAAGTTCGCGAAACTTGCCCACCATCATTGTATAAAGCGGAATTTCATTCCTCTCCTTACTTGCTTCCCATGCGCGAATAAGCGGCAGAAGAGTTGGCGGCTCCACGCCGCGGTCTTCGGCCACGCGGATAAAAATAAGACGGTCTAAAAGTTTCTGCACGCCTTCGTCGAGAAGATCAGGATCCCCTTTTAACTTTTCTTTATTCCATGCCGCGAGCGACTTCGTTAAAAGTTCGCGACATTCGTCCAAGTCCTTATACAATAAAAAGGTGATGGGAATCCTCTGAAACTTTTTACCGATTTTTTCGGCGTAGGCATCAAGCGCATTTGTTGCAAATGACTCCTTGGAAAGCAACGCTAGATCATCAAAACGCGCAACATATTCCGAATACGGAATATCAAAAAGTAATTTGTTGTGTAGCGAACTCTTCACATCCTGCGCGTTAAACACAAGCAACCGGTCAAAGTTTGTCAGCACCGCCCACGTCACACCGCGGTTCCACGAATAGCGGATTGCTTGCCGCGCGAATGCTTCATCGTGGATGTCGGCGCTGGGTTTTTTCGCTTCAAGGTAAAATCTCGGCTGATTGTTGGAATAGAAACCATAATCAACTCTGCCGGTTGATTGAATACTCTCCTCCGACGAAACCTCACTCCTCTCTTTTGAGTCCCAACCGAACGCCTCAAAGAATGGGATAATAAATCCCTTTTTAACGTCTTCTTCTGTGTATTTTTTGAGCTTGCCTGATTCTGCCTCGGCTTGATATTTGGCAACAAGCTCCGCAATCCGTTCTTTGGCGGCGTTCACATCCATAACTCCAACTGTACAGTATTCTGTTAAAAATTTCTGCTATTGCTTTAGCTTCGTTAGCCCTTCGCATACTTTCTCCCGCTTCTAATGAAGCTAACATCCTAACGAAGCTAGTGAAGCTATCTGAGCTTCTCCATCTGCACGTCAAACGCGATGATGTCGGACTTTTTCAGGACTACAGGTTTTGATTGGTACGGCTTGTATCCGGTTTTTGCGCACGAAACGTAGTACGAACCGGGTGAGAGTAAAAAGTTGAAGCGGCCAAGATCATCGGTGACGTGCGTGCCGAGGAGCCAGCTCCGCTTCTCGTCAAACACGCGCACCACCGTGAGCGGTAGCGGGCTTTTCAGTTTCACGTCGGCAACCGTACCAAAAGATTTCAGCGACCATCGCGCCAACAGGATCTTCACCGTGTCCAACACAAGGTAAAGAATCAGAACGCCGTAGTTAAAGCCCGTCGGCACAATCACGGATATAAACATGCTCAACCCCGTGCCGAAGACAAAGAGATACGGATTGATAAGATCAAACACCGATTTGATGGCATTGAGCATCCGGAGCAGGCGCAACGACCGCTCGTTCACCTCCTTGGTTTCGGATTTCACAGGAATAGCAAGCGCGACCACTTCATTGGGGTCGGCGACATGCATCACTCCCGTTTCCACCGCCACAAATCCTTTTTTCACAATCTGCAAAAAATATTTTCCGGGCGAAACCAAGAATCCGAACCGCCCGTCGCGGTCGGTGATTTGCGTTTCTTTCACTTTCTTGAATTGCGCGTCATAAATGCGCACGGTCGCCCCGGGAATAGGGTTGCCGGTCAGTTCGCTGTACACGCGTCCCCACGGCCGGCGGCGTTCAAAGCGCAAAAAACCAAGCGCGAGAAACCGGAAGAGCTGCAACAAGTTAAACGCAAACGGCGCGCTTGAGGAAGCCGCCGTTGTTGTAAGGATGCCGACGCCAAAGGCGCCAAGCGTGACCGACACCGGCACTGCCACTGTTTTCACGCGCCGCACCACTTCGGGATTCGCGCGGAGTTCTTTGATGGTGTTACCGATGGCCTGCAGCAATCCCGACGCTTGCTCGCTCACTAAAATTTTACTCAAATCCACAGTGCCGCCGCCGCTGAAAAAATCATCACGCCAGATAAATGGTGCCGGATTCGCTTCAAGGGCGTTTAACGCCTGCGCCGTTCCACGCAAGACGAACTCCGTGTTCCACGAGGTGCCGGGCTGCAACGTTCCTGGTGCCACAAGGTACAGTACGCGGTCAGCATAACGCACGGTGTCATTAGTTACCCCGGCAACAACACTCTCCGGCAACTGTACGAGAATGACGAGGTGATACGCAGGACCGCCGGTCGCGGACGTCGCGAAGGTGAACCGATAGGTGCGGTCAATAAGCGAATTCGCGGTCTGGGCCGAGACCAACGAAGCACCAAAAACAAAAAGGGCGCCTACGAATAGAAGTAATTTAATATTGCGAGGCATTACTTCTATTATAGCAAGTAAAGGCGGGTATGCAGTATTGAGTACTAAGAAGACAGTATGGGGAGCGGACGCTTGAGCCCATACTAAATACTGAATACTGAATACTATCTATTGATATACCGCGTCAAACCGCTTCATCGCGTCAACAAATGCTTTGTTTAAGTCGTTCGCGGCATTGGCGCCCGCGTTAATGTCGTTGATCATGGCGCGCACTTTGCCGTCTGTCTCCGTTACCTGTCCGGTAAATTTCGCGCGCAGTAATTCAAATAGCCGGTTTAATACGTCGTTGTATGAAATGAGGCGCGAAACAAGCGCCACTTCGTAGCCGATGGCCTCGCTCGCAATCTGCCGCGCGCTTCCCGGACGGATGTCCGGCAGCGCCTGCGCCATTCTGCCGAGCTCCACAGACAAATTCACCGCGCGCTCGCGGACATCTTTATTGCGTATCAATTCACGAGAAGTGGCAATAAGCGCCTCGGAGGCGTTCGCGTCCGCGTCAAAGCGCGCAATATCCTCCAACCCGGCGCGCGAGGCATTCGCAAGAAAAATGATTTCTTCAGTGAGGCGCGTACCCGTCTCACGCGCTGCCGCGAATTCCACCGGAATAACTTTCGGGCCAATAAAAACAAAACGGATAAGCAACACCGCAACCACGGCAATCATCGCCACCCAAACCCACATTTTATGACGGGTTTTCATATTTAATATAGGTTAATCCATCTCCTGTTACTTTTCAAGAGGAACATTCTTACTAAATAATTTTTTTAATTTTCTTCTTCCGCCACCACTTTTCCAATATAACTCTTTTTCCTTTGCCGCTTGTTCACTATCAAACTCTTCGGAAAACAATAACCGTAGAGGCCTACGATGTTTTGTCGCGTTTACTTGGCCGGAATTATGTCGCTTCAATCGTTCTTCTAAATTTCCTGTATATCCAATATAAGTTCTTGCATCTTTAATACTCCGCAGGATATAAACAAAAAACATATTTCTGGAGAGCGGGCCGCTCATCTTGTGATGAGCGAGCCTCGCTCAAAATTCCAGAGAGCGGGCCGCTCATCTTGTGATGAGCGAGCCTCGCTCAAAATTCCAGAGAGCGGGCCGCTCATCTTGTGATGAGCGAGCCTCGCTCAAAATTCTGGAAGAATTTTGAGCGGGTAGGGGGAATCGAACCCCCGGCTTCAGCTTGGAAAGCTGAGGTATTGCCATTATACGATACCCGCCTTCGCCAGGCCACAGCTGGCTTCGGCGTGGTGAAACCCGCGAAGACAGCGACGGCTGGATGCGCCTCGCCGGAACTTTAGTGGAGGCGGGCCTTCGCCAGGCCACAGCTGGCTTCGGCGTGGTGAAACCCGCGAAGACAGCAACGGCTGGATGCGCCTCACCGGAACTTTAGTGGAGGTGGGCCTTCGCCACTTAATCTATCACGCTCTCTCACCTCCTGTAAATCCCGCAATCTACCCTTTCCTTCCCACAAACAAACTCCCAAAAAAGAGCGCGGCGGAGACGGTAATGATGACGGGGCCGAGAGCGAGGCCATAAGCTGAAGCGATGGCGTAACCGACGACGACGGATCCCATCGCGACAAGCACCGCAATGAGCAGTGTACTCTTCAAACTTCCGCCGAGGTTCCGCGCGACAGCCGCGGGCACGATGACGAGCGAGCCCATCAGCAGCGTGCCCAAAAACTGCAATCCCAGAATGACGTTCAACGCGAAAATCATCAGGAACCAGAAATTCATCCGCGACACGGAAACTCCCGAGACAATCGCAAGGTCTTCGGACACCAAGGCGAGCGTCAGCCGTTCTTTTTGAGAAAGAATAAAACCAATGACGATGAGCGCGCCGGCCAGGCCGAAGGCAAGCGTGCCAAACGTCGGCGCCGCTGCTTTGCCGAACAACGCATCAATCAGCTCCTCGCTCGGCGTCACCAGACTTCCGATGGCGAGCGACGCGGAGAAAATAACGCCGATAACTGTTTCGGTTGAAATCTTTGTCCGCTGCTCAATCCCCCAGATAAGGATGACACCGAGAAACAATGCGGCCGCTCCACCGATGAGCGGATTGATTTTCAACAGCAGCGCGATGCCAAGTCCCGGCAACGCCACGTGCGAAATGGCGTCGGACGCAAGCGTCATCCGGCGCATCAACGCAAAAACACCGACGAGGCCCGAGGCCGCGGCAACGGCAAGCATCAATACAATTGTTCCGATGTCGCTATTCATGGTGATGGTGGTACAGCACACGATCGCCGTATAAATGATGTAAATTCTCCTCGGTTAGCACGTGATGCGGCGTGCCATAGCAGATCAAACGCTCGTTAATACAAAGCACGCGCGTTGCATAGCGGTACACCAAGCTCAAATCATGCGACACCAGAAACAGGGTGAAATGCTTTTCGTCCTGCAGGCGGTGCAATGTTTCATAAATTTGTTCTTCGCGCGGCAGGTCAACTCCGGAGGTCGGCTCATCAAACAGCAGCACATTCGGGTCGCCGAGGAGCGCGAACGCGATGAGCACACGCTGCAGCTGACCCGATGATAAGCTGCCGAGCTTTTTTTCCAAAAAACTTTCCGGAAGCCGCACGAGCCCCATGTTTTTCCGGATGGTGTCATGCACCAGGCCCAGCGAAGCCGCACGCGTCAGTAAAAAGTCGCGCACTGTAAGCGGCAGTGTGCGCTCAAGGTCGATGCGCTGCGGCACATAGCCGATGCGCACGCCTTTTGCCCAATGGATTTCACCCTCATACGGTATGGCGCCGATGAGCGACCGCAAGAATACCGTTTTTCCCGAACCGTTCGGCCCGATGATCGCCACGCTCTCCCCCGCCGCAACCTCCACATCAATACCCGAAAGCACGCGTTTGCCGTCAAAGGCAACGGAAAGTTTCTTTACTTGGAGAATCGGTTCCGGCATATCGTTAGTATTGAGTATAAAGCAACCGGCCGGGACTGTAAAATTTACACGGACACTATATACTTATTAAGATAAGTGTTAGTAACTAAAGCATCGGTCTATCGTTCTATATGTTGGAGTCAGAGCCACAACTTATTGCCGGCGCTTGTGATGGAGATAGGGCTGCGTATAGCACGCTCTACGGCCATTACGTCGCCCAGATCTATCGCTTTGTCTACCTCAAAACCGGCAGCAAAGCCGAGGCGGAAGATTTGACCCACGACGTCTTTTTGAGTGCCTGGCAAAACATCGGGACCTACCGCCACCGCGGGCATCCCTTCTCCAGCTGGCTCTACCAAATTGCGCGCAATAAAGTCATTGACCACTACCGCACGCGGAAGTTCACCGCGCCGATTGACGAGGCGACGCTCGCCATTGCCGACCTCGCGGCGCAAACCGAACACGCCGCCGATCAGTCCATGGAGCTGGACCGCATTCAACTTGCGATGCGCGAACTCTCGGACGAACACCAGAACATCCTTATCCTCCGGTTTGTTGATGACTTGACCCCGGGAGAGATTGCCGAGACGCTCGGAAAAACCGAGGGCGCCGTGCGGCTGATGCAGCACCGGGCAATCAAAAACCTCCGCGCCATTCTCACTCAAACAACCGACAACAATGAAGATACTCTTATCTAACGTCAAAAAGCTGCAACGCATCGCTCCGGACGACACGTACTGCGCGCGTTCGATTGCTTTGATTTTGGGCAATCCACAGTTGCAGAAGTCGCTGCGCGCCCGATTCTTCGAAAGCATGCGCTACAGCATTGCCTTGTCCCTCACGGCGATCGTGATTGTAGTTGCCGCGGGCGGATTTTCATACTTAAACTGGTCCAGCGCCTCCCCGCTTATCATCGGCAGCTTGAACGCAAAAAGCATTGAGGCGGAAGCGCAGCGCGTTGATGACGAGCTGAAACTCGCGCAATTCGGCTACTATGGTGCCTCGGCGCAGGATGTGGCGGTGGCGTTGAAAGCCGTTTCGCAAAATGCCCCGGATCATTTAAACGATGCGGTGCTGAACAAAGAGCTGCGGGGTTTGGAACAGCAGAAAAACACAAGCAAGGATATTGACGCACTTTTGAATTCACTTTAGCCCCATGTCCCGCATACGCCACATGATATCCACGGTCGCAATCGCAGCCGTTTGCCTCGGCGTCTTTGCGTTTGCTACTCCCGCAACACAGGCGTCATGGTTCTCCTCTAAGACCGCGCCATCGCTCGGTGAAGCGCTTCAAAACCTCAAGACAAGCGTCAATGCGCTGGCGCAGACAAAAGACAATACTCCCCCTGCCGAGAAGGACCAGCTGGAGTTCCGCGCGAAAGTCCAAACGCTCCAGAAAGTTATTGAGCTGGGGCTGGTGGAGATGAAAGATCTACGAGGCCGCCTCGCAGACCTACATATTGAGGAATTAGTTGCTGACGATTTTACGTTTGACGCCGTGGAGACTTCGAACGTGTTTGCGCAAATGCTCACCTCATTCGCCGACTATTACGGTGAAGCGGAAAAGAAACTGCTGGAAGCGAAAAACGTTGCCGACGTGAAAGCGATCGCCGTTACCATGCGCGCATGGAGGGAAAAAACCTATAACCCGGGCGTCCGGAAAATTTTGAGCTTGGGACTCCTTCTCCAAAACCGCGTGGCGCTCAAAACCGCGACAACACGTTTTGATAAAATTCTTGCCGACCTCCGGAAACTGAAAAGCGCGGAGTTGATTACCATGACCACACTTGATCCGCTTGTGACCGCGAGCGGAGCGAGTTTGAAAAAGGCAAAAGCGCTGCATGAGGATGCGACAAACATTATCCTGCGGATGCTGCGTGAGCGGCCCGGGATGCCCCCCGAAACCGGTGATGCCGAGCTCATTTCTCCGCATGAACGCATTTCCAACCTTGTTGACCAGTCGTTTGCAGAACTACGGGGGGCGTATAAGACGTTTATTGCGGTGAATGGCGCTGTCAAAAAGATGCTGGGAATTGAGTAGGTTTTTTGCTCCGCCTTCGGCGCATTCCTCTCTTACCCTCGCGGCCTGCTTCGGTCGCTTTTTCCACATGATTTCCGGCCCGCTGCTGCGGGACCCACCGAAAATCATGTGGGCGACCGCGCGGCCCCCCGCGAAGGTGGCGTTCAGAATGCACCGAACGCGGAGCTCGGCAAAGCGCCATTCACCTTGGGGTGGTGAGTGATGATAATGTAGCGCTATGCGCTTCTTTTTTAATTCCGTCATTGCGAGGAGTAGCAACGACGAAGCAATCTTACAATAACAAAATGAATTCGCGCCCGTCTCGGAAGTTCCGAGGCGGGCGCGGTGCTTGAGCATTCCTTCCTACTTGTTGGACTCGGCGCCGCTGGTCGTGGCAGCCGCGAGCTTGGCCTTACACTCCGTGGCATGACGCCTGTGCCACTGGACTTTCCGCACGAGACAGAACATGATCACGCCCGCGGCGATTGAGCCCGCGAAGTACCTGTTGCACTCTGCACCGAAATGGTTGGCCACCAGTATTCCGAAGAAGCAGAGAACACCAAGTACCGTGTACCCCATCCCGCCAGTACCGCCGGGCAACGACTTCACCCACTTGGCATGGCCCACCAATGCCAAGACAACACAGGCAACAGCGAGGGAAACAGACAACCACTGCATGGCTCACCTCCTCAATGTGGAACCGACGGAAACTGACCACCTACACGCTACGGCTAGGATAGCACGCGCTTTTGCTGGCGTCAACCATAAAATGAGGCGCCGTAGGCAAGGCAGGCGCTACATTATCATCACTCCTCCCACCACCAGTTGCGACAAAAACAAGTCGCGTGTGGCGGCGCGGTGATGTTGCTTACGAGAATGCCTTACTCTTTCGCGAACCATAAGCGGAGCGTTTGAAGAAATGCCCGAGCGGAGCGATGATTTTTTAATTCATAAATTGAATGGTCGGAAAATCCCGTAGGGAGGAACGGGAACCGTTCAATTTATTTAAAAAATCGAGTGTAGCGAGGGATATTTCCAAACGCGGAGCGGGTGAGTAAAAGAGTGAGGCATTCTCGTAGATCAATCAAAAAAGCGCCGCCTCACGCAGCGCTTTTCTGATTTCGTTGCAACGAAAACCTATTTCACTGCCTCTTTCAAGGCTTTTCCGACGCGGAACTTCGGTTTTGTGGAAGCCGCGATCTGGATCTTTTCGCCCGTCTTCGGGTTAACTCCCATGCGCGCTGCGCGCTTTACCACGCGCCATACGCCGAAACCCGGGAACGAAACCTCCTCGCCGCGCGCAAGGGACTTTACCACGAGATCAAGGAAGGCATCAACTGTTTCCATGCCTTTCTTCTTCGTCTCAAGACCCAATGCCTGGCCGAGTGCTTCTGCGAATTCAGCTTTTTTCATAATAGATTATAGATTAAGGTTCTCCGACCTTTACTCCGTCGCCAATCAGCAACGGTTTTACTATATAAATCAGTATAGCAGAGGATAAGTATCAAGTATAGAGTATTGAGAAGTGAGTATTTGCTCTCCCCTATACTGTCTTCTTTATACTCAATACTTTATACCAATTTCCTACCTTGCGTACTCAACGGCCCGCATCTCGCGTATTACATTCACTTTGATTTCGCCAGGATATTTCAGATCCGTCTGGATTTTGCTCGCGATATTCTTTGCCAGCTGCAGCGCGCCGAAGTCGTCAATCTGTTCCGGAACAACGAACACGCGCACTTCCCTGCCGGCAGAGAGGGCGTATGCGGTTTTGACCCCGGGAAACCCGGCCGCGGTTTTTTCTAGGTCGCCCAACCGCTTGATGTAGTTTTCTATCGTATCGCGACGCGCGCCAGGCCGTGCGGCCGAAAGGGCGTCCGCCGCGGCAACAATAAACGACTCCGGCGTTGAAAACGGATATTCGTCGTGGTGCGACTCCATCGCCCGAATTACCGCCTCGGCAATGCCGTATTTCTGCAAAATCTTCCGCCCCAATTCCACGTGCGTGCCTTCCACCTCGTGACTGATGGCTTTACCGATATCATGCACCAGCGCGCCTTTTTTGGCGATCTCAATGTTCGCGCCCAATTCCGCCGCGATCATTCCGGAGATGTGCGCCATTTCAATGGAGTGCACCAGCACATTTTGGCCGTAGCTTGTGCGGAAGTGCAGATGCCCCAGCAGTTGAATAATCTCTTTCGGAAAATCAATGATGCCGACTTCAAGCACGGCTGCCTCGCCGATTTCGTGCATACGTTTATCAAGCTCAGCTTTTGCTTCCTCCACTTTTTCCTCAATCTTCACTGGCTGGATGCGACCGTCTTTGATGAGCTTCTCAAGCGCCAGGCGCGCGATTTCACGGCGCAACGGATCAAACGAAGAAATGACAATGCTGTCCGGCGTTTCGTCCATAATAAACTCCACTCCCGTGAGCCGTTCAAGCGTTCTGATGTTGCGGCCTTCGCGGCCGATGATTTTTCCTTTCAGCTCTTCGTTCGGAAGGTTAAAAATGCTCGTCGTTAAATCCGCCACATGCGAACGCGCGTAGCGCTGAATCGCCGAGGTGATGATTTCCAGACTCTTTTTTTCCACTTCCTCGCGCCGTTCTTTCTCTAATTTCTGCAACGTCTGCACGAGCTCCTTCCCCGCTTCTTCCTGCACTTGCTTCAAGAGCATGGACTTTGCCTCGCCGGCGGAGAGTCCCGCGATGCGCTCGAACTCCCCCTTGATGTTCTTCTGCAGTTCGGAAACCTGTGTTTTTGCCGCAGTGAGGCGCGTCAGCTCATCCGCAAGCCGGTTCTCCTTTGTGGAAATATCCTGCAGCTGACGCTCAATAGTCTCGTCTTTGCGCACTAGCCGCTCCTCCAGCTTATCCAGCTGCACCTTACGGTTTCGCTCTTCTTTCTTCACTTCCTCCAGCGCCTGCGCAGCCTTGTCCTTCGCTTCAACTAAAATTTCCCGCGACTGAATTTTCGCTTCTTCAAACTGGGCTTTGGCTTTCGCCTCAATGGACTTCGCGCCCTTACTCGCAAAGACCAGACTCAAAACGTACCCGACGGCTGCCCCGATAATGACGAATATTCCTCCCGAAACGAGGGTTGATGACATATTGTTCGCTGTTCGCTAAATTCTTCGCCATAGCAAGCTGAAACGAATTTTTTAGCAACGTGTTAATGGTATACATACTATATCTAACATGATATAGAAAAGAAATGTTTTTGTCTAGGGCAAAATGAGTATTTAGTATTGAGTATTTAGAAGAGCGTATGACGGAGTAAACTCAAGAATTATTCTGTTGTCATTCCCGCGAAAGCGGGAATCCAGTAATGCTGCTATGACGGACTCTGGATTCCGGCTCAAGGCCGGAATGACACGCGCAATGCAACTGCGTGAGCATGAAAAAGATTCGCCCGCACCGATGATGACCACCGGAGCGGGCGCTGACGACGAATGAGCTACCTTGCTATTTCTCGCTGGGGAGCTTCGCCTCGGCCTTCTCGTTGCGCTCCCAATTGTTGTTCCTGCGCACATCCATCCGTCGCAGGACTTCGGTCCTTTGGCCGATGATATCCAGCGTGATGTCGGCCATTGCCAACGTGGTATGCCCGACATCCCTCAGATCGCTCGTGATGGCAGCCCAGCACCGATCGGAGGCAAGCTGCCGATTTGCGCACTCTCGCAGCCGCTGATCGCTGATCGCCGCGCGCTTGTACAGCTCATAGCGCAGCTTGTCCATCCTGCTCGAGATGACGGTGACGACCGCCAACACGAACGCGATGATGCCGTTCACGAAGACGAGGAATGCATTCCGCAGCGAATTGTCCACAGAGACGCGGAGTGTCGCGTCGGCGACTGACGCCTGCACCATTGCGTGAACCATAAAACCGGCGATGACCATGCCCGCCGCACCCATCAACATGAGCACCAATGCAGCCAACCGCATGACGTTCTCCTTCTACAACTTGCCATAAGGGATCGGCATCGCACCGCGCGAGGCCGATCACCCACTACGGAACAGCGTCCCATGAACCAATAAAATTTACAACCTGATTTAAAACTCGCGCCAATGGCGCTACATTATCATCACTCTCAACCACCACGTCATTGCCATACACCCAGGATTCGCGTAAGGAGGCAACTCTTCTTTTGATCCAGCATGTTGGAGTGAGGGCAGCGCTGCGCGAAGCGGAAAACCGCGACGTCGGAACAATGGCGCTGTATGAATCCCGAAACCCGCGGAGCGGGTGGAGGTTGAGTTCGCCTTGTTCCGGTAACCTGCCGGCAGGCGTGCGCGGTTTGTAGCGAGCTGCAGTGCTCCGAGCGGAAACCGCTGGAGAGAAAGGAGGGTTGCCGACAAAGGCGGGTTTCTGGATTCCCGCCTCCGCGGGAATGACAGATAATATTGTAAGATTGCCACGCTTCGCTCGCAATGACATACTAGATTCATGAGACGAACAATTGTACTTGCGGTGCTGGACGGATATGGCATCGGGGCGAATGACGACACCAACCCCATTTTTCTTGCCAATCCTGCAACCATCAACTATATCCGCAAAAATTATCTTTCGGGGGCTCTACAGGCCTCGGGCATTGCCGTCGGTTTGCCGTGGGGCGAGGAAGGCAATTCTGAAGTCGGCCACTTGACGCTTGGCGCCGGAAAAATCATCTACCAGCACTTCCCGCGCATCTCGCTCGCCATCAAAGATAAAAGTTTTTTTGCAAACGAAGTTCTTGCCAAGGCATTCGCGCACGCCAAAGATGGCGCACGCGTACATCTTGTCGGCCTCTTAACCGAAGGCAGCGTGCATGCGAGCTTTGACCACCTTGAGGCGCTGGTGCAATACGCTAGAATATCCGGCGTATCTAAACTCTCCCTTCATCTTTTAACCGACGGCAAAGACAGCGCGCCGCGTTCGGCACCGGCACTGCTTAAAAAGCTTGCCGCCATATTGGAACGCGAAGGCGTGGGCGAGATTGCAAGCATCGGCGGAAGATTCTACGGAATGGACCGCGATGAGCATTATGACCGCATCAAAAAGGCATATGACGCCATGACCGGCAAAGGCGCGGTTGCCAACAACTCACTGCAATGGATTGAGCAAAGCTATGCTTCGGGGCTGGAGGATGAGTTTATCGCGCCCGCGGCAATCAACCCCGACGCATGCGTCAAAGAAGGCGACGCTATCATCTTCTTCAACTTCCGCGAGGACAGCATGCGGCAACTCCCTGAAGCGTTCATCGCACCAACATTTGATAAGTTCCCCGTGCTTCCGGCCGCAAAACTCTCTGTCGCGACGTTCACCGCGTATTCCCCGAAATTCACGGCACCGGTTGCCTTCCCTATGGAACGCGTGGATTTTCCCTTGGGCAAAGTCCTTGCCGACAAAGGGCTGGTGCAGCTTCGCATCGCCGAAACAGAAAAGTACGCGCACGTCACCTACTTTTTCGACGGCCTCGCAAACGCCGTCTACCCCAACGAGTACCGCATCCTCATCCCCTCCCAGAACATCGCGCGGCACGACGAGCATCCGGAAATGATGGCTAGTGAAATCGCCCGGCGCGTCGTCGCGGCCGTTGAGGAAGGCGGCAGCGATTTTATTCTTTGTAACTTCGCAAACCCCGACCTCATCGCGCATACCGGAAACATGGAGGCGACCAAATCCGCTATCACCACCGTGGACCAGGAGCTCGCGCGCGTGCTTGATGTGTGCTTAAAGCGCGACGCGGTGCTTATCGTGACCGCCGACCACGGCAACGCCGAGCGACTGCGCAATCCCCTGACCGGAGCGCCGGAAACAAAACATGATGCGAGCCCCGTGCCCGTGGCAATTGTGGGCAAAGAATTCGTGAGCGTCAAAACCGACACTGAATTTGCCGCCTCTCAATCCGAAATCGCCGGCCTGCTTTCCGATGTCGCGCCGACCATTCTCTCCATCATGGGCATTCCGAAACCCGACGAAATGACGGGCGAAAACCTCATCCCCAACCTACATTAAGAAAACTTCTATGATTGCGTCATTTATCAGCAACATCGTGGGGTTACTCCTCGCCGCATACTTCATCCCCGACTTTCGTCTGGACTTTGATTTGGGGGCGATCGCGATCATCGCGCTCCTCCTCATGCTCGGAAACGCCATCGCGCGGCCGATTTTAAAGGTTCTGTTCAGCCTCGTCGTTATTGTTACACTGGGACTCTTCACTGTCATCATTAATGCGGTAATCCTCGCCAGTATTGACTTTTTCTCGTCACACCTTATGATTATGTCCATACCGGCGCTCATCTACGGAACCCTTATTATCAGTATCACGAATTTCGTTTTCGGCGGCGCGATACGTATGTTTACTCATAGTTCGCCGCACGAAGAAGCGTAAGGAAGTAATAAATCATATGAACATCCTCCCTGTCGCCCAGATCGCCGTTTCGTTGTTACTCATCGTGCTTATTCTGCTCCAGGAACGCTCATCGGCGACGTCCGGTATTTTCGGCGGAGGAGGCGGAGGATTCTATCAGACACGCCGCGGAGCCGAAAAAGCCATATTCATCGCCACCGTCATCTTGACCATCGTCTTCGCGGGGCTTGCAATCGCGAATCTTTTAAGCGTTTAGCGTTCAGCGGTTGGCGTTGAGGGGGTGGCGTGTACGCCCTAATCGCTACACGCTATACGCTCCACGCTCATTCCCTATGTTCACGCGTATCCGCCAACTCATCCAAACATTTACGCGCCTTGAGCAGCGCGTATTTTTTGCTTCCGTCGCTTTATTCGCCCTTGCTGTTGTCGCCGGAGGTCTCCGTTATATGTACGCGCACACCACGCTCGTGCCCGCGGACGGCGATGAATATGTGGAAGGTATTGTCGGACAGCCGGTAACCGTGAACCCCGTGCTTTCCCAGGGCAACGACGTGGACCGCGACATCATTACCCTCCTCTTCTCCGGACTCGCCGGACTTTCAGAACAAATCGTCCCGAGTGAGGGCGGCAAAGTGTGGACCACAACCCTCAAGAAAGACATCGCATGGAGCGACGGCGAGGCGCTCACGAGTGACGATGTACTCTTCACACTGGAAACAATCCAGGACATCGCAAGCCGATCGCCGCTCTTCCCCACGTGGCAGGGCGTCGTGGCGGAGCGTTTAAGCGAACGCGAAATTAAGTTCACACTCAAAACACCGTATGCATTTTTCGCGGACAATCTCCGCGACTTGCGCATTATTCCGCGGCATATTTTCGGCAATATCCCTGCGGCAAACCTCCGCCTTTCCACTTATAACCTGGAGCCGGTAGGGAGCGGACCGTACGTCTTCAAGCGCTACGACAAACAAAAAGACGGATTCATCACCGATTACGTTCTTGACGTAAACCCGCATTATACAGGGGTGCTTCCTCACCTTGCCTCGTTCCACTTTAAATTCTTCACGACCACCGCCGACCTCTTGCGTTCATTTAACCGGTTTGCGGTGAACGGCGCCGGAGGACTCACGCCAAAAGATCTTTCCGCGATTACCGTAGGGTATGGCGAGCACTACCTGGATATTCCACGCTACTACGCGATATTCTTTAACACCGGATTACACCCGGCGCTTAAAGAACGCGATGTGCGCGAGGCGCTGACGCGCGCAACCGACCGCGCCGGCATCATTAACGCGCTCGCCGCAGGAAACGGACATATGAGTCCCGTATACGGCCCCATCACCCCCTCCATAGAAGGATATGCCGAGGCCCGCTACGCGAACGAAACCTACGCGCCGGCAGACGCGCAAAAACTGCTTGATAAGGCGGGGTGGGTGCCGGGGAGCGACGGCGTGCGTGAAAAAATGTTCGGCCGGAGCAAGGTGAAGCTTGAGCTGGACATGGTTGTCCCGCAGATCCAATTTATGGTTGATGCCGCGAATATTGTAAAAGAGAACTGGGCGACCATCGGGGTGAAGCTCACGCCGATGATCATGAACCCGCAAGATATCGCGAGCGACGTGTTAAAAACACGGAACTACCAGCTGCTCATGTTCGGCAACATCCTCGGCACCAACCCGGACATCTTCGCGTTCTGGCATTCGTCCGAACGCTTTTCGCCGGGGCTAAACCTTTCGGTGTATGAAAATAAGGCCGTTGACGCGCTTTTAGAATCCATCCGCAAAGACATGAATCCGGATGCGCGCGGCGCAAGCATCGGCAAGCTGCAGGATTTACTCCTGAGCGACCATCCGGCCATCTTCCTCTTTAATCCCGGGTATCTCTATATCACCAGCAAACAACTGCAGGGGTTTGACGCGGCAAACATCGCTACGCCCGCGAACCGCTTTGACGGCGTCGAGACATGGTATTTCAGAACGCGTAGAGTTTGGCGCACGAATTAGCAGATTGGGGTTTTATCTTCACGGATACGGGAAACGGGAGTCTGGCAAAGCCAGACTCCCGTTCTATGTCTTCGTTTCTCCCTTAGCATCGCCGGCGTTCTCGTCCGGCGGTTTTGCGCCTGCCGCGCGCTCCTTCTTCTGCTTTTCTTCAAGCGCGGCGTTCGCCTTATCCACTTCATCGCTCCTTGCGATAGTCACTTCGTCCATCGCCTCAAGAAAATCGGGGTCTCCGGGAATCGTGTATGCGATATACCCCTCAACCTCAAAACGATTGCTGACAGGAATACAGACAAGCCGCTTCTCGTCCTTGAGATATCCGTACCATGCCCGCTTCCCCTTGAAACGCGTGACGAACTGCCCGCCTTCCGCGACAAAGAAGAGTTCGCCCCAGCTGTGCGCGGAAAGGTACAGCGGTCCGGTGTAGCCTACGCGCTTCGCGTATCTGCAGAGAATCAGCGCGAACGTTTCACCTTCGCCCGGCGCTTCGTCAAACTCCGGCTTTCTCCGCACGAAGTTTCCGTGCTCATCTTCCGCAAACCCCTCATCGATGAGCCACTTCCGCGCGGCTTCCGGAGTTTCCCCGCGCCTCTTCGCTGCATGCGCGACACCCGTAGGCGAGACGATGTCCGCTTCCCCTGCCGGTTCCCGACGCAGGAACTCAATGTGCCTACGATGGACCTCTTCCTTCCAATACAGCATCTCCTTCATCTCGTCCCGATCCTTCCAGACACAGCGCACCCGCGAGAGATCGCCGCCGTGCAACCGCACGATGCCAAGCGCCGTCCGCTCAATGTCTCCCCACGTCACTTCGGGACCGCTGACGATGACGTGCAGCATCTCCCCTTTGCGTTCATTGATCGGGAAGACGAAGAACGGATTGAGCATCTGTTCACGGTCAGGATCCGAGCCGCTGCGGACGTTGACCGCAAAACGGAGCAGCTCAACGTACGGATCGCCCTCCAACACAATCATTGACCCCGCGATACACTGCGGATGATTCTCGTGTTTGGCCTCCACTGCGTGCCGGGCGGTGGTCTCAATCATCACGCGCCAGAGGAACTTCCCCCAACGCGCGAAGAACCATGCGTAGCCCCACCGATGACCCGGCGGGAACCCCGGTCCGAACGTTCCGCAGCAAAGAAACAGCAGTTCGTCCTTGTTATTGCCCCCATCATCCTTGGGGGCGGAGAGCTGACGTGCTTCGTCTGCCATGATCCACCTCCGAAAGCAACGGGAACTGACACTATTTTTATTCTAACACATCCACGAGCAGGGGCGACTGCATCCTGTCTTGCCTCACAGATTATGCAAAGCTAACAAAAACTCCTCCGATGCCCATCGGAGGAGTTTTTGTTCTAACGCTTTGCCCGATGCGGCATCGGTCGCCTTGGGCGACCTCTTTAAAAACCCTCGGTTTTTAATATTTTCCAACACGGAGAGGGCGGTTTCGCCGCCCCCTCCGACCCACCCCCTCTCCGCATTGTGCGAAACTAACGTTTCGCCCGATGCGGGGTCGCTTCGCTCCTTAAAACCCCTCGGTTTTAATATTTCCGCCGCGGGAAACTTTCGTTTCCCGACCCCTTCCTCCCCCGCAATGGGCAAAAAACAAAAATCGCCGGAAGGCGATTTTTGTTTTACGCTAACGCTTTGCCCATTGCGGGGATTTTCTCGCTTTCTTGAGTCCGGGTTTTTTGCGTTCAACTTCACGCGCGTCGCGGGTCAAGTATCCCACGCCACGCAGTTTCTTTTTATATTCCTCATTCATCAGTACCAGCGCTTGCGCGGTTCCGTGCCGCACTGCGTCAGCTTGCGCGGAAATTCCGCCCCCGCGCACATGCACCGTCGCGGAGATGGTTTCCTCCAGCCCCAACAGTTTCAGCGCCGCAATCGCGGTTTGCTGCAATTTCGGCAACTTAAAGTATACCGCGAGCGGCTTATCGTTCACTATGACGTCGCCATGCTTCGCATACAAACGCACACGGGCATGCGCGGTTTTGCGGCCGCCCAACCCTTCAACATATCTCATCTTTTCCGCCTTCGGCTTTTCTTCTTTTTTCTTTACCATATGTATTCGTATATTCGTAACAATTCGTACACCTGCCTACTCGCCTCGCTGTAGCTTTGGCGAAGCGGGCCGGCAGGCAGGTTCGTAAATTATTATTTTTCAATTTTCAACATCGCCAATCGTTTATCACGCAAGAAATTCCTCGGCAACATGCGCCGCACGGCTTCGCGCAGCACCTCGCCCGGATGCTTGGCAAATTCCTCGGCAAACAAATGCTCGCGCAAATGACCCATATATCCGGTGTGGCGGTAATAGATTTTTTTCTTCTCCTTTCCTCCGGTCACCACAATTCCGCCGGCGTTCTTCACCACCACGCGGTCTTCGCCCCGCAAGCGGGGCTCGTATTTCACACTTTTCTTACCCTGCAACGTCACCGCGATTTGCGTCGCGAGGCGCCCGAGCCGTTGATTTTTTGCGTCAATAATGTAGTCCATGGTGTTACGAATTTACGAATTGTTACGAATATACGAATACATATTGTTCATTTATATGAATGATATCGTCGCGGTTTTTGCCGCATCGCGCCGGCGCATATTCCCCAGTTTCAAAATCCGGAGATACCCGCCTTTGCGCTCTTTATACTTCGGAGCAATCTCGTAATACAGCTTTGACGCGGCGTCCTTCGGCAACCGCGAAAGTAACAACCGCAAATCCTGCAGCCGGCCCCGCCGCGCGATGGTCACCAGCTTCTCCATAATCGGGCGAATTGTCTTCGCTCTTGCGTCGGTCGTCTCAATGGTTCCGCCCATAATGAGGTTGTGCGCCAAAATACGCACAAAGTTGCGGCGCGGTCCGACGGTTCTATGGAGTTTTCTCTTGATGCTAAACATTGAAGCGGTTAGCGGTTAGCGGTTAGCGGTTAGGGAGTTGCCCCCTCAACCCTCAACGCTAAACGCTCTACTCTATTTTTTTTTCTTTGCTTTTTTCTTCGGCTCAGCTTTTTCGCCTTCAATCACTTTCACATCCAGCACAATAAGTTTCGCGAAGTGTTCCTGCAGGATGTTTGCCGAGGCAACCAACGCCGCCGACGGCGTTATGCTGCCATCGGTTTCAATCGCCAAACGCAACCGGTTGTAATCCGTGCGGTCAGCAACGCGCATATTTTCAACGGAGTAGCTCACGCGCGTGACAGGCGTGAAAATCGCGTCAAGCGCGACAACGCCGATTGCGAGCTTCTCCAGCTTCCGCGCTTCCACGGGAACATAGCCCAAGCCGCGCTCCACCGTAAATTCCATTTCCAACTCACCGCTTTTCGCCGAGATGGTCGCAATGTGCGCGTCCCGCGTGATCACCTCCACGTTCGCGTTCGTTTCAATATCCCCCGCGGTCACCACACGTTCGCCTTTTACTCGCAACGTCAACGTCTGCGTCTCGTCGGTATACAAACGGAAACGGATTTTCTTCAAATTCAGGGCGATCTCCACCACATCCTCCATCACGTGCGGAATGGTCGTGAACTCGTGACCGACACCCTTAATCTTCACCTGAGTAATCGCGGCGCCCGGAAGCGAAGAAAGCAGCACCCGGCGCAACGAATTCCCGACGGTAATGCCGTAACCGGTGTAGAGGCCCTCAATCTCAAACACGCCTTCTTTCGTGTCCTCGGAAATCCTCTTAATTTGTATATTCTCGCCAAGGTTGGAAAACTGCATAGTGTGCGGTTTTTGTTAATTTATTTTGAATAATAGTCAACGACCAAGTTGGTATCGAAGAGCGTCTCCAAATCTTTCGGCATCGCCGTCATTTTTCCGGTGAGCGTTTGCTTATCAAGCAAAAGCCATACCGGGGCCTCGTACTTTTTCATCGTTTCCGCAAGATCCTTGAATCCAGCGTGCTCTTTTGAAGCCGGGCGGATGGTAATAACATTGCCGATTGAAACAAGCGCCGAGGGCACATCTACTCTCCTGCCGTTCATAAAAATATGGCCGTGTCCGACGAGCTGGCGCGCAACCGAACGCGACGGCGCAAAACCCAGGCGGTACACGACGTTATCCAGCCGACGCTCCAAACGCGCGAGCATCGCCTCCCCCGTCGCCTCAGTTGCCTTCACCGCCGCCGCGAATACTTTCTGCATCGCCGCTTCACGGATGCCGTACATCGCCTTGATTTTTTGCTTTTCACGCAGCTGAAGCCCGAATTCAGAAGCGCCCCGGCGGCGTTTTCCGCCATGCGGGCCCGGAGGCTGCGGCTTACGGATGGTCGCGCACTTCGGCGATGCGCAACGATGCGGCTTCAATAAAAGCTTCATGCCCAACGCGCGCTCCCGTTTTTCGCTGGTATTAAACATATGATTATATTCTCCGGACTTTCTTCGGACGCGGTCCGTTGTGCGGAATCGGCGTCACGTCTTTAATGGAAAGCACGTCAAACCCCTGATTCGCGAGCGAGCGTACCGCGGAATCCCTCCCGCCGCCGACGCCGTTTAACAGCACTTCAATATGTACCGGCCCTGATTTGCGGAGCTTTTCCGCGAGCGCAGCAACCACTTTTGACGCGGCAAACGGAGTTGCCTTTTTCGGACCCGTAAACCCGAGTGATCCCGCCGAACCCCATGCGAGCACATTTCCTTTTTCGTCGGTCATGGAGATGACGGTGTTATTATATGACGCGTTGACATACGCTCTGCCGCGCTCATATTTTTTGGACGTCTCTTTCACGGCCGCCTTTGGCGCCGCATCCCCTGCCTCACCTCCGCTTTTTTGCGCAACTTTTTTCTTTCCCATATTATTTGAGTTCTACTTTCCGCTTACCGCTGCCGGCGGTCTTTCTGACGTTGCCGCGCACCGTGCGCGAATTTGTTTTTGTCCGCTGGCCGCGCACCGGAAGATGCCGCGCGTGCCGATTGCCGCGATACGCAAGCATTTCTTTAAGCAACGTAATGTTTTGCTTCACCATCGCGCGCAACTCCCCCTCCACCTTTACGCTCTTTTCAATGTAATCCTTAATGCGCGCGACATCCTGCGGCGTCAGATCTTTTGCTCGCGTATCCGGGTTGATATTCGTCGCTGTGATGATTTTTTCCGCCAACGAACGGCCGACGCCGTGAATGTACGGCAGGGCGTAGAGTACTTTTTTATTATCGGGAATGTTGATGCCGACGATTCTCATGTGGGGTTAGCGTTTAGCTTTTAGGGTTTAGGGTTTAGCTAGATCGAACGGGGGTGTTTTCTTGCTACTACACGCTACACCCTAACCGCTAAACGCTTTTGTTTTAGCCTTGCCGCTGTTTATGCTTCGGGGTGCTGCAAGTAACGTAAATTCTGCCCTTGCGGCGCACGAGCTTACAATTGCTGCAAATTTTTTTTACCGACGCTCTGACTTTCATCCCGTTAGAAGCAGATCGCGATCGTCGCGAACCTGCAAAATTATTTTTATAACGATTATTTGTTTAATCTATCACTTGCACCGTTAGACGCAGCGATCGCGGCTTCTAACGGGATTCATGACTACAACCTCCTTACGATTCGCCCACGCTCCTCATCATATGGAGTCATTTCCATAAGCACGCGGTCTCCCGGAAGAATTTTGATGTAGTGGAGCCGCAGTCTTCCCGCGAGATGCGCCAGTATCACTCTTCCGCCCTCAATCTTCACGCGGAACGTCGTCGCCGGAAGCGCTTCCTCCACGATACCCTCGATGCGCACTACGTTTTTTGACGGATTACCTGCTGCGGGAGGAAAATCACTCATGTAAGTATCTAGCGTAGCATGACGGCCCCTAAGCCGTCAATAGGGCATTATTCCACCGAGATTTTGACCTTCGCGCCGTCGCCCGGCACGGTACGCACCCAAAACGGCCATAGCGCAATACGCGCGCTAAGAAGTCCCGGAGTAGTCAACAGCATGGCTTTTAAATCACGCTCGGATTTCAACAGCGCGTTGCTCCGGAGCTCATCCGTTTCCACTTTCCGCGCAACGACGACCGCGTAATCCACGGGCAACGTCATACGCCCGGCGACCGCATCAAAACGCGCCATTCCGTATGACAATGTTTCACTTTTTATTTCATATTCTCCGGCCATTTGCTTTGCGATACGCCCATGCATCACCGCGAGCGCGTCAGTTTCCCGAATACCCATCACGCTCACTTCCGCCTCCGCAGTCACACTGAACACTCCCGTCGCATTCACCGTCGCATTCACCGTTTGTTTCACCACGCGGAACTGCACGCTGCCGTCTACCACCTTAAATTCCTGCGGAACTTTAGCCAACACCGCGGCCTTCAACCCGTCGGCAAGCGTTGCCGCGATGCCGTCCTTTGCGCGCTTCACGTCATCACCGGTCGGATATGCCGCTTCACCCACAAATCCTCCGCGCAACGCTTCTTTTGTTTCTCCGCGAAACGCGTCGTACTTGGGCGTCCCCTTCAACCCCGGAATAGTCAGCACAACTCCGCCGGCGATATTATATTCCTCCCCCGCTTTATCGGCAGCTACGGACGCCGTGATACTTGAGGAAACTATTTTTCCGTCCGCGATCTTCGCGCCCGGAACCGTGACGTCCTTTAGTAGCCGAAACATTTTCCCGTCCGGCGCAACAAACCGCGTCGTCGCGACCAACTTTTGCGCGTCTGAACTATATGCATTAAAAATAGTAACGCTTCCGCCGGCTTTCGCCGTTACCTGCCGCTTGCCGGTTGCCGGAAATGTTAATGTGACATTGCGCTTTTCAGTAAACAGCTGCCCGGGAATTTTCGCCGCATCGGCATCGGGCGTGGCGATGGCCTTATCAACCACAATTGCGTCGTTGTATTTCCAATCTGCTTTCTGCGTCACGATGTGAATCTCCGCGCGCGGCAGCACGCGCAGCGCGAAAAACGCCGCAATGCTTGAGCATCCCACAAGCGCAAGCGCCGCAAACCATGCCTTGCCGCGCCGCTTCGGACGCTCTTCACCCATCGGCCCAAACCGCTGGTTGAGCTCCCGCGCCACCTCTTCAGTCGCGCCAACGAGTGTTGCCTGCGTGCGTTCCGAGGATGACACCTCGTCTTCGGCTTCAGCTATTTGCCGCGGCGCGTCCGGAACAATGTTCCGGAGCTTCACTCGGCGCGGCTTGGGCAACGTCACAATATCGGCAACCGGACGCCCGGCGCCGTTAAAAAATGAGTTCTCCGCCTCGATGTCCGCTGCTTTCGCCAGCTCTATCACCGCATCATCAACAGACTCTATGCGCAGCGTCTTTTTGAGCGCCTCACTCTCGCGTTTTAACAAATGAAAATTATTTTCGGACTGCGCGAGCCGCGAAAAACGCGGGACGCGCAGCACGATGTGCGTCGCCTCGGCATCAATAACCTTCTCCGCGACAACCGCCGCGTCATCGTTTTTGTTTACGTAAATTTTTTTCGTCTCTTGCTTCATTGCATTGTTAGACCTACCGCTCCTTTTCACCGGCATTCACGGCGGACGTTCCGGATTGTAGCCAGCGCACGCGGCGACGCGCGATGACATTCAATGTTTGAAACTTCGGCGCGATGTATGCGTCAAAAAAACTCATCACGGCGCCGAGCGACGCGTACGCGGGCTCCGATACTTTCCATTGTATCGCAAAGCCGAAGTTTTTACTAACATCGTCGGCTGAAACAAACGACACCTTTACCAGCCGCCGCGACATATTTTTAATCGGCATACGCAGCAGCACATTCGGTACATCGTAAAACGGCACGACGAGGCATCTGCGCGCCGGCAATTTACCCGCGACCGTCTGCAACCCATTCACCAGAAGCTGCAACTCTGCCGCGACAATATCCCCCACCTTTCGCACGAAGAGCGGGGAGGCTTTTACTCCATCACGCGCGGCTCCCACAATATAGCGCGCGATATCATGCGTCACCGCGAGCTGTACCGCGACTCCGGAGATGAGTTGGCGCTCGCCCCACAGAAACGCGTCAACGTAGCGGATATCATCATGCGCCGAGGTTACTACCGCGTGTTCCGGAAAAAGGCCGGCGACCAAAAACGACGCATCGTCGGGAAGCGTTGACTGAAGCACGCGCGCCCACGCAACTCCGGACTCGCTGATCAACACCGGATGCAACGGAAACGCGTCAGTCAGCAATGCGTGCTGTACCCGCGGCATCATCGTGACACTCAAGCGCACCTCCACTGTTTTTGCCGCGTAGCCCAGCGGATCAAGCATCGCGCGCCCGTCAAGCGCCACGCGCCAAATCCGCGCGTCCGCAAGCACCAGCTCATCGCCGGACACGCCCAAGCGTTTTGCCAAACTCCCACGCTCGCTATCAAACAGCTTCCAAATTGATTGCGCGACCACATGCTCCACCGCGGCTTCATCCAGCACTCCCCCGCCTTCATGCGGCACGACAACACTTCCCTGCACCGTCGCGGCAAGCGCCGCATCACAACTCACTACGACATTCGTACGCGAAAGATTTCCTAAACGCTTCGCGAATGCCACGAGGGATTCTCCGGTCTTTGCCGCCACCGACGCTCCAACCCGCAACAACCGCCCTTCAACGTCAACGCGTATCGGCGTCGCGCGAATTCCGTGCCGAAAAAGCTCCAGCACTAGAAAGCGCTCTTTTTTGCGCATAAAGCTGATGATTTTGTTCAGAAGAGTAAACATCTTATACCTTCATTATATAACCAATTTACCCCCCTGTCCCGTCGCTTACAATGCGCTATAATTAATATCGTGAAGAAAAAAATCCGCGCGCGCATCAAACGCTTTGACCGCGAACTCCCGCTCCCCAAATATCAAACGGAGGGCGCGGCATGTTTTGACTGCTACGCGCGCGAGGCCGTCACTGTTTCTCCGCAGCAAACCGCGCTCGTGCCACTTAATATCGCCATTGCTCCGCCGAAAGACCATTTTATACTACTCGTCGCGCGCAGTTCATTTTATAAACGCGGACTGATTACCCCAAATGGCCTCGGCATCGGCGACGAGGACTTTTCCGGCGACGGCGACGAATACCACTTCCCCGTATTTAACTTTACGAACGCGCCGGTCACGATTTTGCGCGGCGACCGCATCGCACAAATGCTCATCATGCCCTACAAACGTGTGCATCTTGATGAAGTGAAGCAGATGAATCGCAAAACAAGAGGAGGATTTGGGACAACCGGGCGCAGCGTTTAGGGATTAGCGGTTAGGGTGTAGGGGTAAGGCAACAAAAGCTGCGCAGTCCTCGCGCCACTAAACGCTTGACGCTATACGCTACCCCACAACATTTGCGAAGCGACATACATGGCGCTATAGTGAACCTAGTTCAATGCTCAATTCGGAGGATTAGCCATGAGCGGCCCCATGACCGCGGAGGCGTTTTACAAACGCATCGTCCGCGCGCTTCATGGGCGCACGGACGTGGACTTGACGTGGTACACGCTCCCCTACGGGAAGCATGGCATGAAGAGCTATCGCTTCCTGCGTATCGCCTCGCGCGATATTGAGCGAAAGGATAAGATTCTACTCCTCACAACCGGCATGCACGGCGATGAGGCAACCGGGCCACTCTTCATGCTCCGACGCATCAACCGGGTCCTCAACGTGGCGCATAAGAAGGGCGTGAAGGTTATCATCTACCCGCTCATCAACCCATCGGGATTTGAGCTCGGCACGCACTACAACCTCTACGGCGACGCGAAGCTGCAGCGGGGCAACAACGACTTCCTCGTGTACCGCAATCGCAACGGCGAGATTGTCTATGACCTCGGCACGCGCGATACGTCGGAACTCTGGTTCTTGAGTACCGACCGGCGGCTCCGTCTCCGGCTGCCCCCGGAGACGCGCCTCATGCATCATCTGCTCGGGAACGACTTCTGGAATCACCACGGGCAAATTATTGGCGCGCTTGACCTCCACGAAAGCCAGGACGATGACGACTTCGCGAGAAAAACGCCCACAGGGGCGTTCCACTACGCCTTCGTGAAGGGCGTCTTCCGGAACATCGTGCGGCGCGTCGCGAAGGACGTTCCTGTGCTCCGTCATCGCTGGATCAGCGACGGATTTGAACGCAACAGCGATGGGTTCGCGCTCATCCGCGTCATGAAGACCGACGGCGACGGATGCATCCATCACTACGACGGATCGCTCACCGAATACCTCTGGCGTCTGAATGTCCCCTACGCCGCGTGCGTGGACACCACGAACGGATTCCTGCGCCGGAGGATCATGCAACTGTACGCAATCTGGGTAGATGGCATGATTGACCTCATCCGATCGTACGACTAACCCCCGCGGTCGCCAATGGCGACCGCGGGGTTCACAATTTCCCTCATTTGTGCCACTATGGCAGTAGTTACATCGGCCGCTATTCAGGAGTGCTGCGATGGGCCCCATGACTGCATGGGAATACCACGACCGTCTCGTCGCATCGCTCCGCGAGCGACGAGACATTGAAATCCTCACGTTTGCGGACGCAATCCGCTACAACGACAGGAACTACCCCTGGATCCGGGTTGCTTCACGCGACATCGCGCCGGAAGATCCGACGGTTCTCCTGCGATGCTCATACCACGGCAACGAACCGCTCGGTGCGCTGTTCTTTCTCCGCCGTGCCGTCCCGATGACGGAGCAACTACACCGAAAGGGCGTAAAGTACATCGCCTACCCCATGGCCGATCCCTCGGGATTTGAAACCGGCGAACGGGGTGGCCTCGCCGCAAACGAAGGCTACGACGACTGGGTGCAGTACGAACTGGAAAACGGCACCGTGGTTGACGGGCTCGGCTACGGCCAGCGGTTCAGCCGCTGGCTCTGGTCCTCTGATCCGTGTCTCAAAATGGAGTTGTCGCAGGAAACGGCGCTCATGCACCGGTGCCTGCGCCAGGACCTCACCTCTCGCCACATCATCGCCGCCGTTGACGTACACCAACACACATACGTAAAGGAAGGCGACGACGCGGAAAAAATCACGAAGCCGGGTATGTACTTCTACGCCTTCGGGGGGCGGAAGAAACGCCTGCGCTACAACGCAATCGTGAACCGCGTTGAGCGTCGGGTGCCCGTACTGCGAAATACATGGATCGCCGCCGGGTATAACGCGCCGATGCAAACCGACGCCTACGGATGCATCGTCGTCCACGATGGTTCGTTCGCGGATGCCTGTTACCGCGCAGGTATTCATAACAGCACGGTACTGGAAATCACCGGCGCAACTCCCGAAGCGCTTGCCGAGGAGACGGCCCTACAGTGGATCATCGGCAACGCCGAGATCACACAACACACGAAGACATAAGGGCGGTATCCTCAGGATACCGCCCTTTCTCTTTTTACTTGAATGACCACAAAAACAACTATCTACTATAATACACGGTCGGATATTATAGTAGATAGTTGGAATATATAAAAATTTGCGTACGGTTTTGACGAGTGTCTCTTTTGGAGCTATGCTGTCTTTTAGCAAGGCAGACACTGTAGAGGAGGTCCGCAATGCAGGAATGCACGATCGTGTGTTGCGGAGTAACCCTCCGCTACTACACGCATAGGGAAAATCCCCGATGGCTCATACATTCCGGAACGCACGGGAACGAGCGGGGCGTCATCGCGCCGGTAAGGGAATTTCTCCGCGCGCACGCGAAGGATATGCCCGGCTTCGTCTTCGTTCCGGAAGTGAGCCCCTCGGCGGTGACTAAGGGATCTCGCTGGAATGCCGCGGGCAATGACGTCAACCGGATGTTTGCCGACACATCACCGGATGCGGAAGTCCGGGCGAACCTCGCGCTTATGCACACCGGCACGTTTGATCTCTTCCTTTCGTTCCACGAAGACACAGACCGGATGTGGGAATGGTACATCTACGACACCGATGATACCCCCAAGGATGCGGGGACTCGCAATCTCTTCGCTGCCGCGGCGGACATCGGCGTCGCCCCCTACTCCGGTTCCGACGGGACGGCCGACGGAGCCGTTACCATACGGGACGGATACTTCTCGGAGCGCTGGGAAGGTGGCGGGTTCGCGCGCGAGGCGTTAGTCGGACAAGCAACGATCTACGCGGTGCGGAGTGGCATTGCCAAACGCGCCATCACACTGGAGATTCCGGGTCTTGCGCCACAAGACGTGAAACGTAAGCTCGTCGCGATCATCTTCCAACACTTCGCGAACGCAAAACGGGGCAGGTAGCATCGCTACCTGCCCCGTTGCCATTCCAAAAAATAATCATTCCACCGTCGCACGGATGCGACGCACACCGGCAGCAACGGCTTCCTCTTTCAAAATCTTAAACTTTCCGATGACCAATGTATGGTCCACATGAGGACCCCCGCAGAACTCTTTACTAAATGCATCAGCGATCGAGTGGCCGGCGTAATACACCTTCACTTTCGGGGGATATTTCACGTTAAAGAAATGCAGCGCGCCGGTTTTTGCGGCTTCATCCGCGGGCAATTCCTGAAACACAACCGGTAAATCTTCTTGGATTTTTTTGTTTACCAACTCCTCAACTTGCTTCAATTCTTCCGGAGTTACTTTACGCGAGAATGAAAAATCAAAGCGCGTGCGTTCCGCGGTGATGTCCGATCCTTTTTGCGACACGTCTTTCCCCAGCACTTCACGAAGTGCCGCCTGCATTAAATGCGTCGCCGTATGCAGTCGCACCACTTTTTGGAGCTCCACCTCGTCTTTTGCTTTTAACTCGCCGGTATCCATGAGTAGTCCGTGACCGCCAAACTTTTTCTCCGCTCCGGCGCGGGAGATTTCCTGATGCTTCAAAAACTCTTTATCAAAATCTTCGCGCTTCAACCCGCTCGTCGCCTCTTTGGGCGCCAGCTCCACAATCAACTCAAACGGCAGCCCAAAACTTTCGTAGATGTAGAACGCTTCTTTGGCGCCGATCACTTTGTGTTTGCCCAGTTCCTTTAGGCCATTCGCCACCATAACGCTGAATTTGTCACGCTCGTCGTTCACCACCGCGGTAATTTCGCCGGTCTTCATGATTTCCGGATACACCCCCCCTAGTTTTCCCTGCACCGCAGCGAGTACCGGCGTGAACATGTCGCCATGCACGTCCCGGTCAACCGCGTACGCCATCACGCGGCGCAAGAGGCGCCGCAGCACATACCCCGCTTCTTTATTGGACGGCCGCACGCCGTCGGCAATGAGAAATACTGACGCGCGCAAATGATCCGCAATAATGCGGCTGTCGCGCTCGTTCAATTGCGGCGCCACGCTGTTCACCGCGTCCACAATCGGGCGAAAAAGATCGGTTTCAAACACGTTGTCCACTCCTTGCAGCATCACCGTCAACCGCTCCAACCCCATACCCGTATCAATGCCCGGGGTTTTTGATTTCTCCAGCCGCTTATCCGAAAACTGATAGAATTCGTTAAAGACGATGTTCCAAATTTCAATCCCATCCGCGTAGATTTCCGTTGTCGGTCCGCACGGACCCTCATTTCCCGTCGGGCCCCAAAAGTTATCTTTCCGGTCATGCTTTGCGATGCGCGCGCTCGGTAACCCCACGACATCGCGCCAGATGTCGTATGATTCTTTATCAAACGGCACATCCTTATCGCCCGCAAACACCGTCACCGTCAGCCGCTCCGGAGAAATGCCGAGTACCTCGGTTACGAATTCATAACCCCAGGTAATTGCTTCGCGCTTCCCATAGTCGTTAAAGCAAAAATTGCCGAGCATTTCAAAAAACGTGAGGTGCGTGCGGTCCCCCACCTCTTCAATGTCCGAGGTACGGAAACATTTCTGCGCGCTCGTCGCGCGACGGCTGCCGAAATCCTTCATCGGGTCAAGCTCGCCGGTGTAATACCGCTTAAACTGCTGCATACCGGCGGTGGTCAACAGCACCGATGGATCGTCGGGGCGCAACGAAGACGAAGAGACGATTACGTGGCCTTTACTCTTAAAAAACTCCAGAAACTTTTTACGAATCTCTTGGGATTGCATAATTAACATTATAAAAACTAAAAAATATTTCCGCCATAGGCGGAATCCTCACTGTTCACGCTTTGCTTTTCACTTGCACGTTATTTCTTTTTCTCGCTTTCGTCGGCAAATCCCGCCGCAGCGCCCATCGCGCGCTTTGCCACGCGGATCCCTTCGGCAACACGATCACCCGACGCATTGCCGGCAATAAGGTCGGCGACTTTGACAATTGCGCGTTCAGCATCACTTAAAGCTGCAAAAAGTTTTGGCGCATTTTTTTTCTCCGTACCAATCGCGGCAATTCGCGACTGCAATATGTCAAACTCCCGCTTCAACACCTTGAGATCATTTGCAATATCGCCCTCGCCAAGCAGCAGCTCCGCATAAATATTTTCGGCCGCCGCAAACGCGGTTGAGGCCTGGCCATACGCACTGTCGTACACGCCGTCATCCAGGAACTCTTTGGCGGAGGAGGCGGTAAATTTCGCGCGCTCCAGGGCCGAGGCAGCATCAATCCGAAGCCGCTTCGGCGGATCCCCAAGCGCACCCGCAACCGCCGTGAGCATCGCATTCATCTCCGCGACGATCGCTCCGGCATCATCTTTGCCGATGCCGCGCGCTCCCCGCAAACGGTCAAACAATTTTGAACGGACAAGATTGGCATAATTTTTTATATCCGAATCGGCAGCTGATTCGCGCAGGGAGTCCAGCGAACGCAACCGCTCCAAGGGAACGCCCGGAAGCTGCTCCAAGGCGTCTCTCACAGATTTATCCGTTGCTTCAAAATCCTCCAGCCCCGCTCCTTCAAGGCGGCCGGCGAGCTGTAGCATCAGGCTTGCCTTGAGCGTGATGAGCCCATCGCGCAAGCTTTGCGGAGCGATATTTTCCCAACGATTGATAAACTCCACGGCCTTCAACTCGTGCCATTTTTTTGTCATCCGGCCCGAAGCAGCGCGGACATATGCCGCCACACGGTCGTTGTTGCCAAGAACATCGGCAATCGCGGCGGCAGTTTTCACAATATCCGTCCTTGCGACGAGCAGCTGCCCCAACACGGGGGAAGCGGAGTCGCTCGCGGCAATGCGCGTGTATAACGCGTCAAGAATGTCCGAATGCCGCAATGCGCGGTCAATGACCGTCAAGGCAAACCGATCGGAAAGTGCCGTGCCTTTTAACGCCTCAATGCGCGCCTCGGCAAGCACAACGCTCTGGTCGTAGCTTATGACCGCGCGGCTGTATGCCTCCGGGTTCTTAATGTCTAATTCCTGCAGTTTCGCAATCTCCGCCGCCTGCTCATTGGCAATATCCAGCTGAAGCTCGGCACGGCTTAAGGTATTAAAAGATAAGGCCTTGCGGATACCGCGGCCCCATTCTTTGAAGAAGTAGAAAGGATTGGACGGCAAAATACCCGTCGTTTCAACCCCCAAGTTGCGGATATCTTCTCCACTCGCCCGTTCAATGCGGGTTTCTCCGGAGGCGGGCTTATCGCCCTCGGCCGCGGCAACCCTGGAAATGCTTAAATTAAGTAAAAAGGCCATATAACATACAGAAAATAAGGCCTTTTTGAGGTTCGTACCCATACAACCTAGTATAGCATACCGACCGACAAATTACTAGGCGAAGCCGAAACATGGCAAATACACCCGCATTCATGCTAAATTTCCAATTTCAAATATCTAATTTCTAATAAATGTCCAATTTCTAATGCTAAAAATAAGGAAGGGCAGCCCCGCAATGCGGGACTGCCCTCTTCGTTCACTCGCTTCTACTTCTTGTCGTCAAATGCCGGCGGGGTGGACGGTTCCACCGCCGCCGGCGGCTTCTCCTCGGCTTCCAGGAGCTCCATCCGCTTCCCCATCACCACGTTCAACTTGTGAACCTGCTCGAGCAGTTTCTGCTGCTCTTTCATCACCAGGCAGATCCTTCGGTTCTTCCGTTGCTGCTGACGCAGGAGACGCTTCTCCGCGGCGAGCTGTGCGTTCAACTTGTCTATCCTTGCCCAAGCATCCCTAGCAGTATTTCCCCTTGCCTCACGCGCCTCCTCGAGCTGACGCTCCAGTTCCGCCTTCTCGGCCGCGTGCTTTTGCACGAGCTCCGTGATCTTCGCGTTGTTCTCCAGGATCTGCTCGTTGCGGCCGGTCCAATAGACCTTCCTGCAGATCGCGCCGAGGGCGTCCAATGGGGTGCCGCCCGGTCCGTCAATCCACAGACGCTGCACCGCCGCGAGAAGGCCGTTGCCCTGGTGCTTCTCGTCCGAGAGCCAATCCACGACCTTCGCCGTGGTGCCGTCGGGAAGGATGTAGTCCTTGCTCGAGCGGTCAATCCTCCTCGTATGCGGCTCAATCCCCACCGTCATGCTTCCGTCGGGAAGCATGAGCACCACCCCATTCACCACACCAAGCTGCGCACTCATCACGCACCTCTTTCGAGAAAGACCTCCTCCGCGCCCCCGCTTACATAAAGCAGATACAGGCGCGAAATTAGATAGAACATACAATAGTTTAAACAAAAAAATAAGGGGGGCTGGATTCCGGGTCGGGGCCCGGAATGACACCCTCTTCGTTTTGTACCCTCGCTAACCACTATTCACTGATTAATACCCCTCAATCGTATGCGCCTTGTCGTGCTTTTTGATGCGGCCAAGAGACTTCGCTTCAATTTGACGGATGCGTTCGCGCGTGACGCCAAACTCTTTGCCCACTTCCTCCAGCGTATGTGTGACACCGTCTTCCAGACCGAAACGCATTCTCAAAATGGACTGTTCGCGCGGGGCCAAGTCATTCAAAATTTCTTTGATTTTTTCCCGCAACAACGCCTGCGAGGCGGTTTGCGAGGGGCTTGGGTTCCGTTCGTCGGGAATAAACTCCGAAAGCGTAGAGTCCTCGTCGCTGTCGCCCACCGGTGACTCCAGCGAAATGACGTCCTGCGAGATCTTCTGGATGTGATGAATTTTCTCCAATGGCATGTTCATCTCAATCGCGATTTCTTCCGCCAACGGTTCGCGGCCAAGCTCTTGCAGCAGCCGGCGCTTTGCCTGCGTATATTTGGAGATCACTTCCACCATATGCACCGGAATGCGAATGGTGCGCGACTGGTCGGCCAAGGCACGGGTGATTGCCTGCCGGATCCACCACGTAGCGTAGGTTGAAAACTTAAAGCCGCGCCGATAGTCAAACTTGATAACTGCGCGTGAAAGTCCGATGTTCCCCTCCTGTACCAAGTCAAGAATGCTCAAATTCGGCGAACGGTTCACATAGCGCTTCGCAATGGAAACAACGAGACGTAAGTTTGCTTGGATGAAATGCTTGCGCGCCTCTTCGTCGCCTTTTTCCACGCGCTTTGCAAGCTCGCGTTCGTCTTCGGTGGTCAACAGCGGCGTCTTCCCGATTTCTTTCAAATACATCTGCACCGCATCCGGAAGTTCGCCGGAAAAACTCGTTGCCTCTTCAAGCTCCTTAATGCTCACCTCTTCCTTCGGCAGCTCAATGAGCTGGCTCGTTTCCACCACTTTGATACCGGCTTTATCAAGCCGGTCATACACTTCTTCCAAAAATGTTACTTCTTCTTCAATATGCGGAAAATACGAAAGCACTTCGGAATCCGTCACAAAGCCTCTGCCACGACCGCGCTCAATCAGCTCGTCAAGATGCTTCTCGTTGATGGCGTGCTTGGTCTCCGCTTTAGTGAGCTTCTTCGGCTTCCGTGCAGTCGCCTTCTTTGCCGTGCGCGCGGAACTTTTTCTTGCCGCAACACGTCGAACCATTTTTTTCAGACGACGGATCCGTTTCGCCGGTCGCGCTTTTCGCTTCGTTGTTTTTTCGATCTTCTTTCGTTTCATATCCGTTTTTCCCGCTCTTCCCCTTCTTACTTCCTACATCCTACTTCATACTTCAGGACGTCTGTATAGTATGCAGGTCTTTTGCAACGCTGTCAATTTCCTTAAGGGCCGCGGCCACACATGCCTCGTCGCCATCCGCCTCGCACCGGGCAATCGCGAGCTTCAGCTCCGCCTGCCGTTTCTTTAATGCTTCCATATGCAACTCGCGCATCAGGCGCTTCAACTCCTCCTCCGGCGCGATGTTCTCGCCCACAAACAGCCCCGAGCGTAAACTGATAAGGTCAGCGCGTGCCTGAAGCTCCGGCGACACTATTCCGAGTCCCTCGTCAGTCATCGCGTGCAGCAACGCAACGTCCGTAGGCGCAAAATCTTTCTCTGCCGCGAGTATGCTCCCTCGCAGCTTGGGGTACGCACACACCAAACTCAACATCCGCTCTCCAACGAGCTCGCTGCGCGTTTGCGGCTCCTGCGGTTCGTTTACAACGGCCTCGGGCGCTTGCGGCGCATCGGTTTTCACTTTTTGCACCAACTGTTCGGGGATTTTCAGCGCGTCCATTTCTTCGGTTAACGCCCGCTCGGTCAACCCCGAAAGAGCGCCGAGCTCGCGAACCCAATGCAGACGCTCAATCGGACTCGCGATTTGTTTAATTTTGGTGAGCACCACCCGCACGTTCTTCTTCTGATCGGCAACCGAGGCGCCCGGGTGCACATAGCGGTCAAAATAATGACGCATCCCGGGTTTTGCCCCGGCAACAAACTCCGCCATTTTCCCCGGCGCTCCCTGCACCACCTCCGCCGGATCTTTATATCCTTTTATGGTAAGGATCTTGACGTTAAAGTCCGCGCTTTGCGCGAGATCAATGCTCCGCTCCGCGGCGGCGATCCCGGCATCGTCCGCGTCGAAACTCAAGACAAGCGTCTCGGCGATCCGGCGCAGGGCGGTCAAGTGCTCCATGGTGAGCGCGGTGCCGGATGATGCCACCACATTTTTGACGCCATCCTGCCACAGCATCAAGAAATCCATCTGCCCCTCAACCACAATCGCGGTTTTGGTGTCACGGATCGCGGACTTTGATTTATGGAAGCCGTAGAGGATTTTTGATTTATTGAAGATCGGCGTCTCCGGACTGTTCACGTACTTTGCCGCCTCAAAACCGGTCTGTGCGATTTCCGACGGCAGCACCCTTCCCGTGAACCCCACGACTTTGCCGAAATTATTATACAGCGGAAACATCACGCGCCCGCGAAAACGGTCCCAATAGGTGCCGCGCTCGCTTTTGATAATCAGCCCCGCGTGTTCAATCGCCGGAACCGCGTACCGCGCGCCCGTCAATGCTCGGAATAATCCGTCGGAAACCGCCGGTGCGAGCCCGATTTCAAACTCATGGATCGTTTCTGTAGTGAGGCCGCGCTCTTTCAAATACGCTTGCGCCGTTCCCTGATGCACAGATGGTGCCGCACTCGTCAGCTGTGCCATAAAAAAATCTTTCGCGGCGCGGTTGGCATCGTAAAGTTCGCGATACGCGCCCCCTGCGGCAGCACCGGCCGCGACCGTCACACCGGCCTTCTCCGCCAAAAGCTTCATCGCTTCAAAAAATTCAATGTTCTCGTACTTCATCACGAATGCGAACATGTCTCCGCCAATTCCACATCCAAAACAATGCCAAGACCCGCGGTCCGGAGAAACCATAAACGACGGCGATTTCTCTTTATGAAACGGGCACAGCGCCTTCAGGTTTTTTCCCGCGGGAATAAGCTTGATGTAACCGCGTAACACCTCGGCAATATCAAGACGGCTTTTAATTTCTTGGACGTTGTCGGACATGAGGCAGCGGTCAGCGGTTAGGGTGTAGCGGTTAGCGAGAACAAGGCGGGTTAAATCACTCTCATAGTAATATAATTTTCACCGTTTTTCAATGACGTAAAAATAGAAGAACCCGATGTAGCCATGCTGCATCGGGTCCGATTGCTTTCACTCCTCCTTCTTCGCACTACGCCACCGGAAGCGCGTAGAGCCGGATGTCCAGCGGCACCATCGCGAGACCGTTCTTACCCACCCGATACCCTGCGGCCGGTCGGATAGTAACGACCGCATCCTCCGGCGACTGGAGATCGGGATCCAAAACGTCGTCGTGAACGGCGACGTTGACGCTGTATCGCCGCTTGAACTCCTCGAGTACCGCCGCGTCAGCCGCCACGCAGCACGACGCGAGAGTCTTCTCCCGCTCCGCGCTTCTCATCTGCGCGACAATTTCGTTTGTAGTGAATTCTCCCCGCAGCTCCAGTTCGGGCCACTCGTCAACGTCAGACAGAGAACTCATGACATATATCATTCCTTGCTTCTCCTTTCGTTGATCATTACACCGTGATGCATGCGTGGATGAACTCCGCAGCGCGCCGGGCGTTCTTGCCGTCGTTCGGGTAGTGACGCTCCTGCGCCTCACGGAGATTGAGCCCCTCGTTAAATGAGCGCCGCAGCGATCCGCCGAGCTCGCCCACACTCTCCGCCGACACCGTGCAACCGAGCGTCGCCGGCGGAAACTCATCGAGCAACCCGCCGAACCCCCGCTCCTTGCTCATGAAAGCAGCGCGGATTTCCGGAGTCCAGAGGTTGATGTTCGACTTCCGGAGCATCACGGCCTCCAGGAGACACGTAGAGTACGCGGAGACGGTGACATCCGCCGCCGCAATGAGAGCGCCGGTGCTCCATTCGTCACACGACGGCGCCACCACCTTGAATGCGCCACGTGCTTGGAATCGGCGAATCGCCTCTTCCCAGATCGGTATTTCCTCCGGCTCATGCTGATCCATTCCGGGGTGCGGACGCACGATGAGATCCACTCGCCGATGCGTCAGCTCAATCGCTTCCACGAGCAACTTGAGACCGTAGCCGTTCAACGTGGAACCGGCGTAGAAGACCGAGGGCACGAACTCCACCGCGAACTGTTTCTTCATCCGCTCCGCCTCCGCGAAGATGTTCGTAGGATTCGCGTACTTGTCCAACGCCGGATAACCCACGACGCCGATGCGTTCCGGGTTGAACTCCGGCCACGCCTTCTTGACCGCTTCCGCGCCGATGGTGTCGCCCACCAGGATGTAGGATGGCCGATGTTCCGCGTCCGCCCAGTCGTCTACGAGACACCCGGCCCAGGCATCCTGGAGCGCGAAGCTCGGTCGCTTGGCCCTATTCATGTCCCAGACGAGATCCCACCCGATGCCACCGCCATTTGACATGTCGGTCAGCAACACGTCGGGAACCCCGTAGCAGTCAAGGTAGTCGGCGTAGGAGCTCCAAACGCCGAAATTCTCTTTCGCAGTGTTCAGCACTCCGACTGCCGCGCTCCCCTCGTTTGCGACAAGCGCCACCACGTGCCCCACCGCCCGAAGCTCGCGGACAACCGGAAGCAGTCCGTTTGTCCCGCCGGTGTCCTTACAGACCGCCAAAATCGTGGCCAAACGCCACCTCCTTTCGTACTACGGTTAGCGTTAAGAACTGCAAACAATATACTACGTCTAGTAGGTGAAGTCAAATCAATCTCCGCCACGGTCCGAAGTACATCGGACCGACCCCTGCCTATCGGCAGGCAGGCCTTTCCCGTTCGATTCCCCGACAAAATAAATAACCGCCCCCGCAACGCGGGGGCGATTATTTATTTTGTCGGGCCGCAGGGAATCGAACCCTGTCTACAAGACCCCCAGCCTTGTGTACTGCCGTTATACCACGGCCCGCCTTCGCCCCGCCTTGCGGGGCTTCTGCGGGGCAAGGCCCGCTGAGAAGACCGCAAATCGGGATCCATATTATTATATCGTTTGCTTGAAATTATAAAAGGGTTCTCGCGAACCCCTCACTTTTAGACTCTTATTTATCCCGTTTCGCGGAACTACTTCGCCGCAACAACAGCCACAGGCGCCGCAACTTTCACCTTCGTATTCTTTGCCATCGTACGGATGCATGAGGTGCACGCCAAAACACGCTTCCCCTCGGTGTTACGGGCTTGCTGCAGATTCGGATATTTTCTCGTTTTGTTGGTCGGGTTATAGTGACCGCGCAAGAGGACTCTCGTCCCTCCCATCCGCGACCCCTTCCCGCACATTTCGCACTGTCTCATATATGGTAGCGATTAGCGTATAGCGATTAGCGTATAGGAAAATAGGAATGGTGTCAACACGCCTCCGGCAATTACGCCGCGTCGTTTATTTGCGGCACGGCGGTTCGCGGACGCGGCAAAAGCGCCTTTGCCGCATACGCGCTTCCCACGCCGATAATGGCGCCGGCAACAACATCCAATGGGTAGTGGACGCCCGCGATCACGCGCGCAATGGCCATCAGTATCGTCGAAATGAGCAGCACATGCCCCCAGCCGCGGTGTTTTCCCAAGAGATAATAGGCGGTGACAAACGCGAAAAAGAACGTTGCGTGTCCCGACGGAAACGCCGGCTCTTCCGGATATTTTGTAATCAGCGTTGTGATGCCGGTCAACCACACAAACGGGCGCGGACGGTTGTAGAAAAAGCGGATGATTTCCGTTATCAGTCCCCGCGCGAGCAGCAACGAGATCACGACCACCGCGACGTCATACGCGCGCTTTCTCCAGTCACGCTCGTACAGTACCATTCCGCAAATGGTAAGAGCGACAAGATACGGCGCGTATGACGCGAAGAATACAACAATGAAATCAAAAAGCCTGCTTGTGCCGGCAAGGGAATTTAAGAAACGGAAGAGGGTGGTATCAAACGAAATCATATCTGTCATTCCCGCGCATGCGGGAATCTAGAAGTTTGTCGCACTGGATTCCCGTTTTCACGGGAATGACAAAGGTGCGCAATTTATTACCGTCTGACGAACGGCAGGAGCGCCAAAATCCGGGCGCGTTTGATGGCGTTCGCAAGCTGACGCTGATGCTTCGCGCACGTACGTGTATAGCGCGGGTCAATCACCTTCGCCTGACCGGACGTAAAACGGCGCAAGAGCGTCGCGTCCTTGTAATCAATCGCTTCGTAGTTTTGTGAGCAGAAGAAACAGTTGTTCATACTTTAGAGCGTTTAGCGGTTAGGGTTTAGCGGTTAGGGTTTTCTCAACGCTTAACGCTATACCCTCAACGCTACATCAAAATGGTAAATCCTCCGCCTTTACCTCATCCTCGACCTCAATTATTGGCAATTCAGAAACGGGAGCGGCTTGCGCGGACTGCTCCATTGCGGGAGCGCTCGCGCGCGGCGCGCCACCCATACTACCGCCGGCACGGGGACCGAACTGGATCCGCTCGGCGACAATTTCCGTGGTCTTGCGCTTCACTCCGGTTTTGTCGTCCCAGCTCCGCGTTTGCAAACGTCCTTCCACCAGCACCAGGGCGCCTTTGGTTAAAAACTTGCTGGCAACTTCCGCCTGCTTTCCCCACACCACAATGTTATGAAACTCCACCGCCTCTTGTTTCGCTCCCGCTTTGTCGGTCCACACGCTATTGGTTGCAACGGAAAATGTGGCGACCGGCTGACCCGAAGTCGTAGCCCGGAGCTGCGGATCGGCGGTTAATCTGCCTGCGATGAGTGCTTTGTTTAAATTCATAAAGCGTAGGGTTTAGGGTTTAGGGTTTAGGGTTTAGGGTTTAGGGTTTAGGGTTTCTGCCCCTATACGCTACACCCTAAACGCTAATCGCTCACTTAAGTATTTCCTCCAGCTTTTTTTCCAATAATTCGTTGCTCAACACCTCGGGGGCGGGTGCCGCGGGCATCATCGGAGCTTCAATGGGTTTTTCCCGTATCTTCGCATCACTCAGCTTTGGAGCCATGCCTTGTTCGCGCGGCGCGTGGCTTTCCCGCACCGTTACCTTGATCGGCGGCGTCACAACCAAAAACCGCAGCACGTTTTTTTGCACCGCCAACTCATCGTGCAGCTGCTTCACGTTCGCAGGCAATGCCGAAAACCACACAAAACCGAAAAAGCCGGTGGTGTGCTTTTTTACCGGGTACGCAAGTTTCAGCGCCGCGAGCGGTCCCCTGCCGGTTATGGCGCCGCCATGCTTCGCGATAAGCTGCTCCACCGCGGGCGCCGCGTCTTCAGACGCCGCGACAAACGCAAGCTCGTATTCCTTTTTATCCTCCATATCCTCCATATTTTCGTATGTATAATAATTTAGCAGAAGCACACGGCTTCGTCAATACGTGAGGAAGAATTAAGATTTAAGAGGTGGGCCGTAAGAATATCCGCACTCGCCCGCACCCTACTTCTTATTTCTTACATCTTACTTCTTTATCCCTGCTACTTCCCCGCATTCTTGCTTTCAATAAACTTCACAACAGCGCTGTCGTCTTTCAACTCCGACATCCAAAGCACATTATTACGATTCAGGCGCATCACGTCTTTCGGGCCCCAAAACGCATCGCCAAACTTCGCAAGCGAAAACGGTGTTTTGGTATTTCCGTCATTTTTCTGCAGCGCGTACACGTTCACCAGCGCCAATTCGGGAAAGCGGTGCAATGTGCCGAAATACATCTCTCCGCCGTTCATAAACACGGCGTAATATGAACCTCCGCTCACATTTTTCTGAATAAGCAATCCGACGCCCACCAAAATCAACAACGCGACAACTCCGAGTAATATTTTGTTGAGTGTGGACATGAATTTAATTTTATTTATTAACGACTTGATTTTACTATAATCGGTGCTTTTCCTTTATGCAATACTACATGCAGATGGCAAATGCGCCGGTGTACCCACATATAGCGCCGCTACTTTTATTATATTCCATACAGGTCCATGACGAATCAGTGTCTGGATATGTTTCTACGAGGTCGCAAACCCCAGGCACAGCATTCCAACACCCACCACCCACCACCTTTTTCCCTGATGGGCACGTCGCAACTGTCCTGTAATTATTAAACAGTCCACCAATCGAAATGCGCTGATAACTACCAGGCGCTCCGCTACCAACGTTGTTAGCTGGGGCTTGTCTCACCCACGTTGTCCCATTAGATATAAGCATGCTACTTGAAGCACCTGGCGCAACTGCCGTAACCGGACTCGTACCGTTGCCAAGAAGCACGCTGTTTGCGTCAAGCGTTGCGGCGCCGGTGCCGCCCTGCGCAACCGAAAGTACCGTCGTGAGGCCGGAGAGTGAAGTGATATCGGCATTTGCGCCGGAAGCGGCCACGCCAAGATTCAAGCGAGCCCCGGAAGCCGTTGTTGAGTTAGTTCCACCCTGACCAACTGTTAGTGGAGTTATCAACGCAGAAAGCTGGGTGATGTCGCCATTCACTCCAGATGCTGCTGTACCAAGATTAGTGCGCGCACTCGCCGCGGTTATGGCGCCGGTGCCGCCTTTGGCAACACCGAGCGTGCCGCCGATATTGTCCAGCGTCAGCGCGGATTCCACCACGTCCACATCCACTTCGTTATTCACTACATCGTTTGCCACACTCACCTTCCCGGAGGCGGCGTTTACATTCTTCAACTCAAGATTCACTCCTGTTTTTTGCTTGAACATGCCGACTCCGCCAACACCAACATTGGAGGCCGTATTTGCTTCACCACTTGCCGCGGCGGCGATAGTAACGCTACCCGCGGCGGGCGTAATGGTAATATTCGAGCCAGCAATCAACGTTTTATATTCTAGGCCGGTCGCGCCGGCGTTCATGCCCAATATCTGATTTGCAGTCCCCGCCGCAGTTAATCCTGTTCCTCCGTTCGCGACCGCGAGCGTTCCGCCGATGGTGAGCGTGCCGGATGTCGTGATGGGCCCGCCGGAGAGCGTGAGTCCTGTTGTGCCGCCGGAACCCGACACGCTCGTGACGGTGCCGCTTGTACCCGCCTGCCAAGTGCCAACGCCTGCCGCATCAGACTTCAACACATAGCCGTTTGTCGGAGTTGTGGTCAGCCTAAAACCCGTCATCTGCACCATGCCGGAAACATCAAGTTTCTGCGCCGGAGCAACATTACCGATACCGACATTGCCGCCACTATCTTGCAATATAAGATTTTGGGCGCCGAAAATAGCCCGGAATGACTGTATGCGCGCGTATGGCACTAAACTATTCGGCGCCTGAAGCAGAAGATAATACCGCACGGCTCCTCCGTTGTCACTCACCGTAAGACGCGCGCCTCCGCCGGCGCCTCCGGCATCCGCGATTTCCATTTGGTCCCCCGCGGTTGGCGCTACAGTGCCAATTCCAATAGTGGAACCGTTGTCGAAAATTTGCGAGTCGCCAACCGTGGAAGCGGCAGTAAACTTAGGAATTTTATTCGTCGTTCCCGAGCCGCCGACTCCGGAGGCCGGCACTTGACTCACCCACGCGCCGACACCATTTGACGTCAGTACGTTATTTAATGCGCCCGGAGCAGTTATGCCCGTGCCGCCTTGACCGGCCCCCAGTGGAGCTGCCATCGTCACAATACCGGTGAAGGCCGGGCTTGCGAGCGGAGCTTTCGCATTCAGCTGTGTCTGGAGCGCAGAGGTTACACCACCCACATATCCCAATTCTGTGTTTGTAACCGCCGAAACAGCAACCTTCCCTAAGGCATCACTCAACAATGCTTTATTGGCAGTCAAATTAGTGGTGACGATCGATGACGCACCGCCGGTGATCGCCGCTTGAGCGCGAGCGTTTGTGAAATAGAGGTTTGCAGCATTCTCTGTGACTAAGCTGGTGTTGTAATCGCCCGCCGTTGCAGCTACTGCGCCAACTCGGCCGAAGACTGAAGTGACAGGAGCAGCAACCGGCGTCGCCCACGTCGGTACGCCACCCGCAACCGTAAGCACTGTACCTGCGGCACCGACGGTGCGCTTGGCCAGCGTGTTCACGCCGGAGGCGTAGAGGAGATCACCGGTTGCATACGTTGTTTGCGCGGTGCCGCCTTGTGGCGCGGAGAGCGCAGTCGTGAGGCCGGTGAGGGAGGTGATGTCAGCGTTTGCGCCCGATGCTGCGGCGCCAAGATTGGCGCGAGCAGTTAACGCATTGCTTCCGCCCGTGCCACCGTTTGCCACCACAAGCGTTCCACTAATTGTAAGAGTACCGGATGTCGTAATGGGACCGCCGTTCAATGTAAGCCCTGTTGTGCCGCCGGAACCCGACACGCTCGTGACGGTGCCAGCCGCACCAGCCTGCCACGTGCCGACGCCGACTGCGTCCGATTTCAATACATAGCCACTCACCGGATTCGTAGTGAGTTTAAAACCCGCCATCTGCGCTGTGCCGGAAATAGTGAGTCCGCTAGAAACAACATTACCTCCCGTATCAATGCTGAACCTCGTTATTGGGAACCCGCCTCCCGTATCAGCCTTAATAAAATATTGCGGCGAAGTAGAAGCCAAGTGAACAACTGATGCATCAGCTGAAATTGACCCGCTACCATTCGGAGGACTTCCGGGCGGCGGACCATTAAAGGCAAGCGTGGCGTTTGTAAGCGCAAAAAATAATACTCCGCTCGCGCAAATAATTTTTTTTACGGAGAATTTCATTGCTTATTTTCTATTATAACACATCCGAACTATAATGTTCACGAATAACGCGAATGGGGCGATAAAAATAACGCGAATGGGGCGCGTCAGTGCCAGGCCCCCATTCGCGTTATTTTTATTTGTGATTCGCGATATTCGCGAACACTACACACCCTACTCCACTGATTCCTCTCCGGCTTCCTCAATAATCGTGTCGCCTTGCAGGCGGCGCCGCTCTTCGTGAAACTGAAATCCGGTACCCACGGGAATCAAGCGGCCGATGATGACGTTTTCTTTCAACCCGCGCAACAAGTCCACTTTGCCTTCGGTCGCGGCGTTGATGAGCACGCGTGCCGTTTCTTGGAATGACGCCGAAGAAAGGAAGCTCTCGGTTGACAGCGCGACTTTCGTGACGCTCATCAAGAGCTGCTTCGCATGCGCCGGAGTTTTTCCCGCGTGCTTCATCTCGCGATTCACTTCCAGGAAGCGCGATTTCTCAACGACGTCACCCGGCACAAATTCCGTGTCGCCGGCTTCTTTGATTTTCACGCGAGCAAACATCTGACGGACAATAATCTCAATGTGCTTGTTGTTGATAGACGCACCTTCAGACACATAGATGCGCTGTACTTCGCTCACAATGTAGGCCTGCACCGCTTCTTTACCCTTGAGCGCAAAGAGTTCCTTGATATCAAGGTGGCCTTCGGAGAGCTGATCTCCTTTTTTCACCGTGGCGCCCACTTTGAAATAAATCTCCGAGGTGCGCGGAATCGGGTACTCCAACACACCGTCTTTTTTGTCGGTGCCCGCGATACGCACGGTGCGGATGAGTCCTTTTTCCTCAATCGCCTCAATGGTTCCGTCAATTTCCGACATAAACGCCTTGCCTTTCGGCGGACGCGCTTCAAACAACTCTTCCACACGCGGCAAACCGTGCGTAATGTCGGCGCCTGCAACGCCACCGATGTGGAACGTTCTCATGGTGAGCTGCGTGCCCGGTTCGCCGATGGACTGCGCGGCGACAATGCCGACCGCCTCCCCCTTCTCCACCGGATGGTTATTGCCCAGGTTAAAGCCGTAGCAGGCGGTACAAAGACCATACAGCGTTCTGCAGGTGATCGGCGAGCGCACCCAAACCGACTCAACCGCGACGGCAGCTTCAATCGCTTCCGAAGTCGCGCGGTCAATCATGTCCCCGGCGCGCGCGAATACTTTGTTGCCCGCCTTCACATCGCCAAGGGCAGTACGGGAGAACAGACGCGACGCGAACGAATGGCCGAAGTCGGCGCCGTCCTTCCGGCGCATTTCAACACCTTCTTTGCTGTGGCAGTCTTCTTCGCGGATCACGAGGTCCTGGCTCACGTCCACCAAGCGGCGCGTGAGGTAACCGGCGGACGCGGTTTTGAGTGCCGTATCAGTTGTACCTTTACGCGCACCGTGCGTGGAAATGAAGTACTCCAGCACCGAGAAACCTTCTTTCAGTGATGATTTCACCGGCAACTCCATGGTTTCACCCTTCGGGTTCGCCACGAGTCCTTTCATACCCATCATCTGTGTCGGCTGCGACCACGAACCGCGCGCGCCGGAAGAAATGATTTCGAAAATCGGGTTTGTCGGCCCGAGCACCTGCGGCAGGAGCTTCGCGAGCTTGCCCTTCACCTTATCCCAAATACTGATAACGCGGTTGCGTCGCTCGGATTCGGTGAGCAACCCCTGGTTGAACTGCTCCCAAATCTTTGATTCCTCCGCTTCGGACGCCTTGATGAGTTCTTTTTTCTCCGGAGGCACCACCATGTCATCCATACCCCAGCTGATACCGGAATCCGTCGCAGCGGCAAAACCGATTTTCTTGATGGCGTCCAAATACTGCGCGGAGCGTTCCGTGCCGTAGGTGCCGATGATGGCTCCCACCACTTTAGAAAGTTCTTTTTTATCCAGCTGCCGGTTCACGTACCCGAAATCTTTCGGCATCGCTTCGTTGAAGCGCAAACGGCCGATGGTTGTTTCCAAACGCTCCCCTGCAACTTTCGGGTGCGGCACGCGGATCATCGTGTGCAACGTGATGTAACCGTATTCAAGGGCGAGGAACGCTTCGTCAACGCTGGAGAATGCTTTCTTTATCTCCGGATCCAACGGATTCCGCGTCAACGAATAGCAGCCCAGCACAATATCCTGTGTCGGCACCATAATCGGATCGCCGGTCGCTGGTTTTAAGAGGTTCACGCTGGAAAGCATAATCTCGCTTGCTTCGCGTTGCGCTTCATCGGTCAACGGCAAATGCACAGCCATCTGGTCGCCGTCGAAGTCCGCGTTAAACGCGGTGCAGACCATAGGCGGGATGCGGATGACGAGGTCCTCAATCAAGAGCGGCTGGAACGCCTGCACGCCCAAGCGGTGCAAGGTCGGCGCGCGGTTCAGAAGCACTTTTTTATTCATAGACACTTCTTCCAAAATCTCCCACACCTCCGGAGGAGCGGCCTCAATCAAACGGTTTGCGTTCCGGATGTTGTGCGCCAACCCACGCTCAATGATTTTGTTAATCACGAACGGCTTGAACATTTCGAGCGCCATTTTCTTCGGCAAACCGCACTGGTGCAGCTGCAGTTCCGGACCGATGACGATGACGGAACGGCCGGAGTAATCCACGCGCTTACCGAGCAAGTTCTGGCGGAAGCGCCCTTGTTTACCCTTCAACATATCCGCGAGTGAGCGGAGCGGGCGGCGCTGCGCCGACATCTGCTGCACGCCAAACCGGGCGGAATTGTCCACCAACGCGTCAACGGACTCCTGCAGCATGCGTTTTTCGTTCGTCACAATGACATCCGGCGCCTGCAGATCCATCAGTTTCTTTAACCGATTGTTGCGATTGATGACGCGGCGGTACAAATCGTTCAAGTCGGAGGTCGCGTAGCGTCCGCCGTCCAAGGCCACCATCGGACGCAAATCCGGCGGAAGCACCGGGAGCATCGTCAAAATCGTCCACTCCGGGCGCATACCTTCGCCCAACAGGCTGGAGAGCAGCTTTAACCGCTTTAACAAACGCACTTCCGCGGCCGTATCCTCTTCGCCCTTCAACGCCTTGCGGATCGCCGCCACTTCCTTTTTCAAATCCATCGCTTCCAAAATCTTGCGGATTGCTTCGGCGCCGCTTCCGGCTTTGAATATGCTCCCGAAACGCTTCGCGAGGTTTACATATTCGGTTTCGGAGAGTACCTCGCCCACCGAAAGCGATTGGAGTTCCGCCTTCGCGGCCAAAAGACCCGACTTCAATGTTGCGTCCGAGACACCCTCCTCTTTCGCTTTTTTGCGTGACTTATATTCTTTTTCAACTTCTTCAAGTCCTTTTTTCTGCGCGTCCTCGTCCACCTCCGTCACGATGTATGCCGCGTAGTAAATGACTTTCTCAAGCTTCTGCATCGGCACATCAAGCATGAGGCCGAGCTTTGAGGGAACGTTGCGGAAGAACCAGATGTGCACCACCGGAGTCGCAAGCGCAATATGCCCCATGCGCTCACGGCGCACAATGGAACGCGTCACTTCCACGCCGCACTTGTCGCACACGACATTCTTATAGCGCACACGGCGGTATTTGCCGCAGTAGCACTCCCAATCCTTCGTCGGACCGAAAATACGCTCGGAAAACAATCCGTCTTTTTCCGGGCGTTGCGTGCGATAGTTAATAGTCTCCGGCTTTATCACTTCGCCGTGCGACCAACGCAAAATATCTTCAGGTGAAGCAATGCGCAATTTTAATCCGGTAAAGTCCATCATAGGTTTTTGGAGTAGAAAAGGAATTAAGCAGTGGGTCTATTCTGCGCAGCCTCTTCTTCAGGTGTCAATTCGCGCCGCAATAATTCGACGTTTAAGCCAAGGGCTTTGAGTTCAGATACAAGCACGTTGAATGACGCGGGAATGTTCGGGGCTTTGATCTTTTCACCCTTGATAATCGCTTCATATGCGGCGGACCGCCCGACCACGTCGTCGGACTTGATCGTCAACATTTCTTGCAATGTCGCCGCGGCGCCATATCCTTCAAGCGCCCACACTTCCATTTCACCGAAGCGCTGGCCGCCGAACTGTGCCTTACCTCCCAACGGCTGCTGCGTGATCAAGGAATATGGACCAATAGAACGCATGTGAATTTTATCTTCCACCAAGTGGTTGAGCTTCATCATATAGATGATGCCAACAGTCACCGGCTGGCTGAACGGTTTTCCTGTTCGACCGTCGTACACGGTGGTCTTTCCGCTTTCGGGCAATCCCGCTTTTTTCAATTCCCCCTTGATGTCCGCGTCAGTCGCACCCGAGAGCGCCGGGGTCACCGCGCGATACCCGAGCGTCTTCGCGGCCCAGCCCAAGTGTGTTTCCAAAATCTGCCCGAGGTTCATACGCGAGGCAACGCCAAGCGGGTTCAACACGATGTCCACCGGCGTACCGTCCGCAAGATACGGCATATCCTCCACCGGACGCACCTGTGAAATAACGCCCTTGTTACCGTGGCGGCCGGCAAGCTTATCACCCGCCATCACTTTGCGGAGCTGGGCGATTTCCACCTGCACCCGTTTGATGATGCCCGGCTCGAGCTTGTCACCGTGTTCGCGCGAAAATACTTTGATAGCGACAACGCGGCCATACTTGCCGTGCGGCATCGTGAGTGACGTATCTTTCACGTCGCGCGCTTTTTCACCGAAAATAGCCCGGAGCAGGCGTTCTTCCGCGGTAAGCTCGGATTCGCCTTTCGGAGAAATTTTACCGGCTAAAATATCACCGGATTTTACTTCCGCGCCGACGCGCACCACGCCGTCTTCATCCAAGTTGCGGAGTTTTTCTTCGGAAACATTCGGTATGTCAGGCGTCGTCATTTCCGGCCCGAGCTTCGTGTCCCGGACATCGCAATAAAAATCTTCAATATGAATGGACGTGAACTGGTCGTTCTGCACGACGCGCTCCGACAAAATGATGGCGTCCTCAAAGTTTCCTCCATCCCACGGCACAAATGACACGAGGAGGTTTTGTCCAAGCGCGAGCGTTCCGTTCTCAATGGAAGGACCGTCCGCCAAGAGGGCCCCCTTCTTCACATGATCCCCTTTCTGCACCAACGGACGCTGCGAAATGCAGGTGAACTGGTTGGAACGCTTAAACTTGTTTAAGAGCGATGTCGTGATGCCCTTTGCGGTTTTGAGCACGATCTTTGTCGCATCAACTTCCATGATTTCGCCGTCGCCCTCCGCAAGCACTAAGTGCCCGGAATCGTGCGCGGCCTTGTCCTCCATGCCGGTGCCCACATACGGCGCGTCGGCGCGAACTGAAACCACCGCCTGCCGTTGCATGTTGGAACCCATCAACGCACGGTTCGCGTCGTCGTGCTCCAAAAACGGAATCAGTGAAGTCGCGACGCTAATAGACTGCTGCGGCGCCACATCAATCAAGTCCACTTCATCACGGCGACAAATACCCGGCTCGCCGTTCACTCTCGCCTCAATAATTTCGCCGATAATCTCGCCTTTATCGCTCACCGGAACGCCGGCGTGCGCGATTTTCTTCTTCTCTTCATCGAGCGCGTTCAGCCAAACAATTTCGGTCGTAATTTTCCCTTTTTTCACCACCGCGTACGGCGTTTCCAAAAATCCGAATTCATTCAACCGGGCATAGTTGGACAAGTGATTCACCAAACCGATGTTCGCGCCTTCCGGCGTTTGAATCGGACAAATGCGGCCGTAGTGGGAGCGGTGCACGTCACGCACCTCAAAGCCGGCGCGTTCACGGGTGAGGCCTCCGGGACCCATCGCGGAAATGCGGCGCTTGTGCTCCACCTCGGCCAACGGATTCACCTGGTCCATGAACTGCGAGAGCTGCGAAGACGAGAAAAATTCTTTCACCACCGAAATCAGCGGCCGCGCGTTCACCAGCTGCACAGACGTCAGCGTGTCAATCTCCAGCGTAGACATTCTGTCCTGCACAATGCGGCGCATGCGCGCCAAACCCACGCGGAGTTTGTTCTGCAGCAATTCCCCTACCGGACGCACGCGGCGGTTGCCCAAATGGTCAATGTCATCCGGTTCATTGCTCTGGTCGTTATTCAAACGGATGACCTCTTTAATGATGCGGACCAAGTCGTCATAGCCCAAGAGGCGCGAGCTCGCGTCCTTTTTGCCGGAGGCCATGCCTTCCGCGCCCATCGAAAGCTTATCGCCCGCATACCCCTTCAACCGCTCGTTCAGTTTAAAGCGTCCCACGAGCGACAAGTCGTAGCGGTCGTTGCGGTTGAACATCGCGTCAATCAAGCTCTTTGCGTTTTCCGGAGCCGCCAAATCGCCCGGACGGATGCGCTTATAGATTTCCAGATACGCGTCGTCGGATGACTCCGCGCTGTCTTTCTTCAATGTCTGGGCGATGTGCTTAATCGTTCCGGTATCGGTATCGGCAAATGCTTTTAAGATTTCTTCGTTTGAAACGTTGCCAAAAATGCGGAGTAAATCCGTCACCGGCGCCTTGCGGCGGCGGTCAATTTTTACTCCGATAAATCCGTCCGCGTCGGTTTCAAACTCCAGCCACGCGCCGCGGTTCGGAATGACTTTTGCGCCGAACAATTTCCGGCCGCGCCACACATTCGCGGTGAAGTACACGCCCGACGAACGGATAAGCTGGGAAACCACCACGCGCTCCACACCGTTAATGATAAACGTACCCCGGTCGGTCATGATCGGAAAATCCCCGAAGTATACCTCCTGTTCGTGCTCCCCTTTCGTTCGGTTGTTCGTAAGTTTTGCCTTCACGCGGAGCGTCGCCTCGTAGGTTAAATCTTTGAAACGCGAATACGCTTCGTCGTATTTCGGCTCGTCAAACGCGAAGTCGGTAAAATGCAGCTCAAGCTCTTTGCCTGAGTAATCCTTAATGGGAGAAACTTCATCCAGCAGTTCGCGGATGCCTTTTTCTAAAAACCAGCGGTAGGAGTTCGTCTGGACTTCCACCAAATTCGGCTGCTTCACGAGCGCGCCCTTATGCGCCGAGAAAACCTTCGTGGGGAGTTGTTTAATCATAAAAGCCCTACGAACGCGTCACATCTTAATGGTAATACTGCACTCAATGCGCGCGCGGTGAATTTTACGCGCGGTGTCCCCTGGCCGCAAACCCCGTCTGACGGGGCGAAGCGGCTTTATGCATCAAATGAGAGCTTGGCGAGAATTGCCTGTATTGCACAAAACAAAACCCACCCAAACGGGGAAGTTTCGTTTATTTTTGGTGACTCACAATATGAAAGTAATTATATGCGAAAGGGTCGAGATTTGTCAATAGCCCGAAAAGTTTTGTCAAGACCCCCCATCCGCGCCACACGAAAACTTGAACCCATCTCGAAAATACCTTCTGCCGCGATACTGTCCAAAACCTTGTGGCGCTAGGAGTGATGACGAAGGTGTATCCACTGCGATACTCCGAGGAAGTCGCGACAACGCGCCGCGAGGTTTTGGACGTATCCCTTCGGGTTGCGGCGATTTGCCGCTCCCGCTATGTTGCTTGTCGTCGGCGTAACGCAGAGGTTACAACCTCCTTCTCGCGCCTTGCGGAAGCGACAAATCGCTCGCAACGCGGCTTGAAGGTATCTTTGAGATGGATTCTATTTTAGTGTAACATACACCTCCCCCGTTTACCGCAGCGTGTCTTTCTTGCTTTCAATAAATCCGCGGAGATTTTCCAAAAACTCAACCAAAAATTGGAACGGGAGTTCGATGGTCGCGTTCATGGCGATCACCAGCACATTAAATTTCGCGAGTCCAGAGATAATCCACTGACCCACGGTGATGAAGGGGAAAATAAAAAGATCAAGGATAAACGACGCGACCGTCGCCTTCAATGGCGCAACACTCAAGTCGCGCGCGCGGTTTTTGATCCGCACGCCTGCGGCCAAGACCAGCGAAACAAAGAGCGCGAAGACGATAATGTTTGCAATATTAAAATGCAACGCCGAGAGTATACGGTAGAGCACGTTGAACGACAAGGCGAAGAGTGCGAGGTAGGTGCCGTACATAAACGCCGAGGCGACAATGCCGTGGCGCTTCGGGATGACGATAAAATACCGGCGCGGTTTTTCTTCGTAGACGATCTCGGCAACCGCAGCGACGGCAAGTTCCGCGTTCTTCTTGCCCGGCATACGGATGCCGGCGACAATCATAAGCATCAGGAACGGTGGGAACAGGATGTTCAGGATGGTGTTGGTGACGGAAAAACTGTGCGTGAGATATGTTTCAATCGGGATTTCCACGGCAAGCGCGATAGTTATTTTTGAAAGCAAAAACGAAAGAACGCTGAAAAACGCCAAGCGGTGCAAACGATGCCGCTCGCGTTCAAACCGGCGCGCGTACATCCGTTGAATCGCGCTCTTAAACGCGGCCTCATCCTGGAGGAGGCCTGTTAAGGCGTCGATGGTCTGATATTCCTCAATAATGTCCCCGATAAGAAAGAAGGCGGTGTTGTAGCGGTTGCACAGTTTTTCAAAGGCAGCAACATGCCGGCTACTCATCGCGCCGTTGATGCTGTTTTTGAGGGCCGGAAGTTCCATGGCAATGCGCTCGGCATCTTGCGCCGGCAACAATTTCCACTGCGGAGCAAGAAAGGCAAACAAACGGTAGCACAGCTGATCGTCATCAACGCGGAAGAGCGACCGCTGCAGCGCCACAAACAGGTGCAGCGCGATTTCATCCGCGCTTAACGCCGCCCCCGTCACCGCGCAATCTTTCCGCACCGTCGCGAAGGCGAGCTCAAAAAGAATGGTGTCTTTCGCGGGCGGCACCAGATTTTCTTCAATGGAGTTCGCGGCAATCTCCACAAGCCACGCCTCAAGCGCTTTCGCCTCGCGCGGGTTCTGTCCGCGCAGCCGCTCCATAACGACGCGCATGCCGTCAATCAACTGCTGCACTTCGGGAATTTTTCCCTGCGGAATGGTGTCATTGGGCAAATGCCCCGAACGGATGATTTCCTTAATGAGCGCCTCGGCCATGTCGTCCGAACGCTGCATAATGAGGCGGCGCTTCAGTGCGCGCAAAATAAACCGGTTGCGTAGCAAATGCTCGTCGTGATAATCAACGATGTTTCGAATTTTCTCGTAGAACGCGGCAATTTTCGCTGCGATTTCATCAACGTGAATCTTCGGGACTTCCTCAACCTTCGGCGCCTCGCGCCACGCGCGGAAGCTCTCTAACAGTTTCTGTATTGGTGCTGATAACGTTGCCATAGGGTTTATTGTACCACGCAGAACGCCGCAAATAGCAACCTCACAAATGTGCAGTTATTTCAACTATAGTTGAAATAACTGCACATTTCGCATCTTCCGCTTTAATACCTCGGCCAAGCTCGGCGCAAACAAAACTCTCCCGACGCAAGGACGGGAGAGAAATGAAGTGAGTTGCGAGGACCGCGGACGGATTACTGGAGTCCCAGTCGTTGTCCAGCCAGTTGTAGTTCCAGTTCCACTGCTCGCCGAACCAGCCCAGGTACCGGACGCAGCAGTTGCCGTCGGGGTCAGAAATATATGAAGCGCCATCCGCGCCACATACCCCATTAAATCCCGTTAGAGGTAAGTCGCCACAGGCGACTGCCACGCTTTTGGCGTGGACCTCTAACGGGACGAATACTCTCCGGGTTGTATCGTATTTGGCATCTCGGATAAATCCCTAATGCACCAGCTTTCCGCACCAAGTAGCAATGTCTGTTGCGTATTGCGAAAGCGCGCCGAGACGAGGCGTACCCAATCTCGCTCTGGCTTAGGCAATAGCGGAGTTCGACGCGTTAAGCCGTAGCCGAACGCACACGATCTACTATCCAAAATTATTATAAATAGAACAGCCCCCGACGCGCAAGCGCGTCGGGGGCCGAGATTCGAGGGTTCGAGTGTCCAAGGTCCGGAGACCGAGGACGCGAGAACCGAGGTGCCTGCCTGCCGTAGGCAGGCTACTTGCGGGAGGACGCGATGCGACCGTCGCCGCCGAAGTCGCTGCCGATCCAATGCCAGTAGAGCTTCCAGCGCTGACCGTCCCCGCTGAGGTACGGGATGTGCCGGTAGCCGTTCGCATCCGTCACGACGATCCCGGGGCCGTCCACATAGATCTTCCCCAGAAGCGCCATGAACACCGGGAACTCGTCCTGGTGCTCCACGAGCCACTCCAACTGTTGGAACCCCAGAGAATCGTTGAGGCGCGAAGCGAGCCTGCGCTCGTACTCCGCACCGTTGATCGCCGCCGTCTCGCCGATGCGGAGCACGGTCGCGAGGTTCATCGTGAGGGCTTCCGTCGGCGAGCAGTCGCGCTCGATGGACGCGATGCCAATCCCGGGATACTTTGCCTGGAGCTGCTTCTTGGTCGGACGAGGCAGCGCCGGGATCGTGACCGTGAACTCCCCCGTGTTGCGGAGGAAATCGCCGGTCTGCATCCGGAAACCGTTCTTCGCAAATGCCGTGAACTCGGCACCCGCGCGCTGGGCCTCCGTGATGCCCGCCTGAACCCCCTCAACCGTGAGGGAGTCCCAATTCGTATTCGCCGCCAGGGCCACGCACAGCGCGAAACGCTGATCGGCCGAGATGATCTTGGCCATTGGTTCCTCCTTGCTGCAGCAACTGACTTGAACGCATTCCGGCACCGTGCCTTGTGCGTTTCATCTTCGCCGCAGTACAGAGAACATCTCGCAAAAGACGTCCTATGTACTACGGCGAAATCGTTACAAGTAACTAAGAACTGCTTCAATATTAGCACGGATAACGCCCATTTGTCAATGGGTGCAAAAAATAGCATTTTTCCTGTCTCTTCTGTCCTTCCCTGCCACCCGCATCAGCCGTCAACAGCCGATCGTTCGTCTATTTCATTAGTACGTGCTGGAAGTTCTCCTCTGGAGGTGGAATACCAAAATCATTCTTTCAGCAACATTAATCTTATAGAAAATTCTATACGAACCTACTCGGCGCCTCCACGTATTATCTTCGCCTTTCATTTTCTGAATGTCGCCGAAATACGGATTTAGCGGAAGGAGATAAATCACATTAAGAACAACCTCGGCTTGCTGCCGAGGTATTTTCTTCAAACTTTTGAGGACGCCGGGATCAATTTGTAAATCCCAGTCTTTTGGTAAGCTCATGATATGAGAGCGTCTTCCCTCTGCGAAGATTCGTTTCGGCTTGCCGCAATGCCTTTTTTTGGGTGGTTGTCGGATTGAACTCCTTAAGTTTTTTCAATTGCAATAATGCCTCGTATTCTCGGCGAGGAAGAACTACCACATCATCTTTACCTGCCAATTTTTTTGCAATAGTAATAGTGGACATACATGAACATATCTATCTTTATATTTCCACTTTAGCACATGCGGCGAAAAAGCGCAATTTTCCCTTGTATCCAATGTCCACTATCATATCCGATCGGGCACGATAGTAGACATTGCATAAAACCGAACATGCATCGCGCACAGCACACTCCGAAACTATCGGCGGGCAGGTTCACTGTTCGTTATTCGCTTTTCACTAATTGCTATAGCCCTAGGCTTTGAGCTGCAAAACTCCTTTCGAATGATTTCGTAGATAATTTCGAGCGAAGCGGGCGAGAAAAAACGAGGGATATACACTAGTATCTCGCGAGTTTTTTATCGCGCGCTGTAGCCGAAATTGGCACGAAAGCATTGAAACGAGTTTCGCAACTCAAAGCCCAAGATACTTCGCCCGGCTGTAGTTGTGCTCCTCAAAATCCTTGCTGAAGATGGTGCGTTTGGTTTTGGGGTCAGTGAGATAAAATAGGTAGTCGGTTTTTTGGGGATGTAAGGCAGCGCGGATGGCATCAACGCCCGGGTTTGCGATTGGCGTGGGGGGGAGTCCCGCGTGCGCGTAGGTGTTATATGGCGAGGCGATGCTATAGTCATCACGCGTGAGACGAAGGTTGTCGCAGGTCAACAGCGCTCCGGCGCATGTTGCATAGAGTACCGTCGCGTCAATCTGCAGCCCCATGCCGATATTGAGCCGCCGTGCGATGATGCCCGAAACAATCGCGCGGTCTTCCGCCTCGTCGGGCACTTCTTTTTCAATAAGCGAAGCGATGATGAGGCGGGAATACCAATCTTTTCCGGATGCGACAAGTTCGGGGTATGCCTTTGCCGCGAATACATCCAGCATTTTCATCGCAACCACCTCGGCCGATGATCCGGGCGCGAATTTGTAGGTGTCGGGGAACAAAAATCCTTCAAGCGATTTAGCGTTTTTTAGGAATGGGTAGCGGTCACGAAATTCAGCCGGTGATAGTTGCAGCACGGCGCCTTCTTGGAGTATGCCGTTCGCGGCAAACGTCCGGTCAATATCTTTAAGCGTCGCGCCCTCCGTAATCGTCACCGTGATATCCTGCGGCCCCTTGGCAAACTGTTCAACAATATCCGGAACGCTCTCTGACGCCGCCACTTCGTATGCGCCGGGCTTTAACACGTGCGCCGAACCGACAAGCACCGCGTAGAAGCGGAAGCTTGCGCCGGATTGAATCAGCCCGCTTACTTCCAGACGATCGGAAAGGTCGCGCAAGCCCTCGCCTGCGAGCACGGTGAAAATTTGCGGCTTGTCGTCACGAGCCGGCGCCGCCAAACTGCGCACGAATACTGCGCCTGCGAGCACGAGGCACCCCACGCCAACGATGATGCAATATCGGATGAGTTTTCCCATACATTAAAACGATCGCCGGGAAGCGATGCTCTGAATAATGCCGATAAGGATAAAATTTGCAAGCAGGTTAGAACCGCCGTAGCTCAAAAACGGAAATGAAACTCCGATGACGGGCAAGAGCCCCACGTTTGAACCGACATTCACGACGAAGTGTAAGAGATACAGAATGATTGCCCCAAGGCAAAGAAGGCGCGAAAAATTATTCGGCGATTCCAGCGCGATCCAAATAATGCGGAGGATGAGCGACAAAAATGCGCCGAGGAGAATGATGGCCCCGAAGAGTCCCCACTCCTCAATAAGCGCGGCGAGGATAAAATCCGTCTGCGCTTCGGGTAAAAAACCGAGTTGCACCTGTGTCCCCTGCCTAAATCCCTTCCCAAAAAATCCGCCGGAGCCGATGGCGATTTTTGCCTGAATGACGTTGTAGTTGACTCCCAACGGGTCGTGGTCCGGCGAAAAAAGTCCGGCGATACGCTCTTTTTGATACGGTTTTAAAAATCCGTTCCACGCGATAATGAATACCACAACAGCGACAATCACCCCGATGCCAACATGTCGCGGTTTGATACCCGAGGCGAATAAATATCCTATCCAAATACCACCCATGATGAGTGCCGACCCCAAGTCCGGCTGCTTCATGACAAATGCCGCGGGCAAGGCAAGATACAGAAACGAAATCAAAATGTTTGAGACGTGGGCAATGCCGACGTGCCGCTTTGCGAAAAAGTATGAAAACAAGACGATGAGCGCCACTTTTGCGAATTCCGACGCCTGGAACTGCGCGGGACCGAAGACGAGCCAGCTCCGTGATCCGCGGATGGTCGGCGCAAAAAGCGCCGTGGCGACAAGCAGCCCGATGGAGAGCGCGTAGAGGCAGTACACCACCGCGCGATGGTTGGTGAGCGAACGGATGTCGGCGGCGCCAAGCAGTATCGCGACGAACGTGCCGAGCCCGAACCACGCAAGTTGCATCGGAAAAAGCCGCGGAGCAATGCTCGCGACCATCGTCAAACTCACCGCGGTCATCACCAGCACGGGAACGGTGATGCCCCAATCAAAACGCTTGATCATATAGTAATCACAAATAACGCGAATCGGGCTCTAAAAATAACGCAAATAAACGCAGCATTCGCGACGACGCTACCTCCGCGTATCCACCGTCACGCGCGTACGGGCAGTATCAAGAGTCGCGGCATCGGCGTCAAGGAGCGGAATTACAATCTTGAAAAAGCGTTCTTCAAACGGCTGGATGTCGGCAAGTACAGTGCGTGAAGCATCAGCGAAAAGCCCCGCGCGATTCATGGCGATGGCGCTCACGATCGCCTGATGCAACCCGTACGAATTATTATTTTGCACCACTCCTTCCACAATTGCGGTTTTTCCTTCGCGCTTCGTCACCACTTCACGAACTTCTATATTCGGCCGCGGAAACTCCTCTGCCGCAAGCCACGCAAGGTCACGGATTGTAAACTCACCTCTCGTAATATTTCGAAACGGAACCTCCAGCGCCGGAAATACCAATGTCTTTACCTCGCCGGCATGAAGAAATGTATCGCCATTCAGGCTCGTGAGCGTTCCGTTCGTGCCATCATAGAGCGTCACGGTATAGGCAAGGTGCGACGCGCCGTAGTTGAGGTTCGGATTTTCAAGTTCCACAAGCACAGAACTCGTATTATTGCCGATATCAAACAGCTGCAGCGGCAACACTTTGATCGGCTTCAGTTTCCGGATCGCGCAGGCAACGCACGATCCCCCGCAATCAACCTCCTCCTCGCTTTGATTTTTTACCTTATCAACACACGACGCCGCAGGTTTGAAATAGCCCAGATACACGCTCCCGCCAATAAGGCCGAGCGAAAGAAGATAGAACATACCATAGACGATTTGTTTGACGATGCGGTTAGACATAGTTCAAGTATACCGTTTTTTGTCATCCCCGCGAAAGCGGGGATCCAGACTCGACAAAGGCACTTCCCATTGCTATGGTTTCCATTAGCGTTTAGTTATCTCCGTTTGGAGGACGTGCCATGAGCGCGCGTACGTTGTTCGGTTCCGTCCTCGTCATCGCCATGCTTGCGACGACCGCGTTCGCGGAAGAGCAGAAGGACCAGCGTGACAATCCGAAGTCACCGCAGTACATGGAGTACGCAGTGCTCCAGCGCGACTACGCGCGCGCCGCACTCACCTTCCCGGAGTATGGCGCGCAGATCATCGATCTGCTCGTCATGAAGAACCAGGCGGATCCCGCGCACGCGACCGACGAGGTCAAGAAGGCGCTCCGCGACTTGGAGAAGCTCTACACCCGCGGGAGCCGGTACGAGGATCGCATCGTCCTGCGCCTCAACGACAAGAACCTCCTGAATGAGCCGGACAAGCTTGCGGAGTGCCGTGCGTACATCACGAAACTCACCGACTGCGTGAAGAAGCTCAATGACCCGTGGAATATTCTCCTCGGCGCCATCGCGGCGGAGCAGGAGAAGGCCGCCGACGATTGGAAGGCGGCCGCGGATGAGGTGGACAAGGAAGACACCATGGAGAAGGAACGGGAAGACAAGGACAAGCAGGAGAAGAAGTAGCGCCGGACACGGACAACATTAGTATCCGGGAACCTGTAGGCACGAGCAAGCGCCCGCAACGAGAATTCGTTGCGGGCGCTTACCATTTTATTTGGAAAACCCTTCGACTGGCTCAGGGTTTATTTTTCTCACAGGAGAAAAATAAAAAAACAACCCTTTTGATTGCTGGCATATCCTACTTTCCCGGCCGCCGAAGCAGCTAGTATCATCGGCTCACGATGCTTTCACGACTCTGTTCGGAATGGGAAGAGGTGGGACACATCGAAATAAAACACCAGCAAACAAAAGGGTTGTTTTTTCTAACCCTTCCCCCCCCGCAAAGCGGGGCGGGGCTTACCCCCGCTTTGCGGGGGTTCAATGCTTTGATGATCGGTTTTACTGACGCCTTCCGTATTAAGGAAAACGTTACTTTCATGCGCTCAATTCAGAGCGTGTGACGATCTATTAGTATCGCTCGGCTAAAACCCTTACGGGCCTTACACCTGCGACCTATCAACGTAGTAATCTTCTACGGATCGCGGCCTTGCGGCCAGATGCCTTATCTTGGGCTAGGCTTCGCGCTTATATGCTTTCAGCGCTTATCCCTTCCGAACTTAGCTACCCAGCGATTCAGTTGGTACTAAAGCTGGTAGACCAGAGGTTCGTTCAACCCGGTCCTCTCGTCACGTATTCTCCTATCACTAGGAGCGCAGACTATATCTTCACCCCCGCACTGCGGGGGGTGTCGGCGTATTAATACGACTCAAAAGCCGTATTCCGGTCCCGCTAAGCGGGACACAAGTCGTTACGGGGTCATAGCCACTGCACGGCAGTGGAATTTCTAATTCCAAATATCCAATTTCTAATTTTGGAAGGCGCGAAGCGCCAACGTTAATTAGAAATTAGTAATTAGATATTAGTCATTCCAGCGCTCAGCACTGGTTGGACTTCCCACGGTATTGTCTTCGTGAATTCTGGTCCTCAAGTAAACTGTACCACTATTGAAGGACCGATCACAATACTGGTTATCAACGGACCAAATATCGCGAAGATTCCACCGTTATTAGCCGAATTGTCAGTCGTCATTACTGACGACAGTAGCAAACTTTACTAGGGTCGACTGCCCTCAAGCATCACACGCCTGTAACAGGTAGAGACTAACCTGTCTCACGCAATACTCAATTATTACTAATTGTTTGGACTATACCATCACTCCGACGTTCATCGGAGGGTTGACGTATTAACCCGATTTTAAAATCGGATTCCGATCGCTTGGATCAAGTCTCTACGGGGCCCCGCTCTGCGGGGCTTCCCTCGGGGTTATCCTCAACATCCAGGTTAGAGATGTTGTAGGACTTCACCGATATGAGTCAACTTATCAGCTTTGCCTTACGGCAAAGCGCCGCCGTTTGTTGATGTCTTCTCTGAGTTCTTTTGTTTGTTGACGGTTTGAACCCAGCTCACGTGCCCTTTTAAATGGCGAACAGCCATACGCTTGGAAGCTTCTCCACCTCCGCGCTAGGGCGAGCCGACATCGAGGTGCCGAGCCTGGTCGTCGATAGGAACTCTCGGACCAGACTAGCCTGTTATCCCCGGGGTAACTTTTAGCCGATGTCTCTGACCATTCTATGACGGATCATCGGGTCACTAACTTCTGCTTTCGCACCGGCGCGACTTGTATGTCTTGCCGTTAAGCTGGCTTTTGCGTTTACACGTCCAGCGCGGTTTCCATTCGCGCTAAGCCAACCTTGATAAACTCCTCCGTTACTTTTTAGGCATTTGTTACACATCGCCAGCAACTCTAAAATTTAGTTGCCGGTGATCGGCGCGGCATTTCTACCACAACTCTCTATGTCGCCACAGAGGTCAGACTATATCTTCATCACGAGTGACATCGTAATGTTCAGCGTATAGTCGTTGAGGACTCTCTCCGATGTCCGTCGGAGGTTGCCTGCTGATTGTCCGTCGATCCGCCGACTGGCGGATGCCACTTCAAGATTTTCACTGAGCGCGAAGCGCCCGAGTACTCGAAGATACACGGATGTCCCAGCATATAGCTGAATTTTTTATTACGTTAACCCCCTCGATTGAACGGATATCAATCGTTTTGTTGAGGATAACGCCCCATTAAAACTGCCCATCAGACACTGTCCCAATACGTTTTTGCCGTAAAGGTTAGATTTTAACATTTTCCAGATGGCTGTTTCATTGTCGGGTCCACCTGATCCGAAAACCAGGTTTCATACCCTCGCCACTACGCTACGCAGAAAAACGTTAAAGCCAATATCAAACTACAGTAAAGCTCCCGGGGTCTTTTCGTCCCGTTACAGGTATCCCGCGTCTTCACGGGAATCGCAATTTCACCGAGCTCTTGGTCGAGACAGTCATTCGATCGTTACACTATTCATGCGCTCCGGAACTTACCCGGAAAGGAATTGCGCTCAACTATTGTTACAGCCATCAGCGGCTACATTCCAGCCACTAATGGTGGTGCGAGTATTTCTATCGCACTCTGCATATCGCTATGCAGTTCGGACTATATCTTCCCCGACATGATCGTCGGAGTTCGGCGTATAGTCTCTGAGGGTTTTCCATTACGGAATCTTCCCTGCTGATTGACCGCACCGGATGCATTGTCACTCTTTCGAGTAGCACCGGATACTACGGTTATTCCAGCATTTAGCCGAATTTTACTAAGGCAAGCAATTCACCTTAGAACGGTTATAGTTACCGCTGACATTGACGAGGGCTTCGGGCAGTGAGCATATCCAAAATTGCTTTCGGATACACACCCACCGTTAACCTTCTCGCATCGGTCAAGTGTCACCTCCTATACATCCTCTTACGAGTTAGCAGGAAGCTGTGTTTTTGATAAACAGTCGCCAAATGTACTTTTGTTGCAGCCCATGCACACCTTGCGGCGTGACGGGCAGGCCTTATACCGAAGGTACGGCCGCTTTTTTGCCTAGTTCCTTGACCAAGACTCACTCGTTCCCCTGAGGCTTCTCGCCTCACCCACCTGTGTCGGTTTACGGTACGATGCGCTTATCCTAAACTTAGAGGTTTTTCTTGGAAGGCTCTTCAGTTGAATTAGCCAAGTAAAACTTGGCCTTACGCCGACGCGCGGAATTCGCGATTAAACACAGTGCTCCGGATTTGCCAAGAACACATTCCTTATCATCAGCGACGTCAAACCATTGAGACGCTCAACCTTTTTTCCTCCGTCACCCCATCGCACAAATAAGCGCGGGCCGGAATATTAACCGGCTACCCATCGGCTACGGTTTTCGCCATTGCCTTAGGATCGCCTAACCCGTGGTTGATTGCCATTGCCACGGAAACCTTGGATTTTCGGGGATCCGATTTCTCATCGGATTTGATGGTTACTCATGCCAACATTCTCACTCCTGAACGCTCCAGTCCTCCTCACGGATGAACCTTCACAGCAATCAGAATGCTCTCCTACCGCGTCCACGACCGAAGTCATGGACACCCGTGTCGTCGGTATCTTGCTTAGCCCCGGTACATTTTTGGCGCCACGACCCATCGAATAGTGAGTTGTTACACACTCTTTAAAGGATGGCTACCTCTAAGCCAACCTCCTATCTGTCTCTGGGGCATGACTACCTTTAACACTTAGCAAGAATTTGGGGACCTTAGACGACGGTCTGGGCTATTCCCCTCGCGACTATGGAGCTTTGCCCCCACAGTCTGACTATCCCGCGTCCCGTATGGTATTCGGAGTTTGACTGATGCGCCGAGGTTTCCCCCAATACGAATCAACCAGTGCTCTACCCCCATACGGTTTTTGCGGAACGCTAGTCCTAAAACTATTTCGGAGAGAACCAGCTATTACCAAGCTCGATTAGCTTTTCACTTCTTACCCCAACTCATCCAAAGATTTTGCACAATCAACTGGTTCGGACCTCCCCCTCGCTTTCGCTCGGGTTCATCCTGGTCAGGGCAAGCTCGCCTTGGCTTCGGGTCTTACACTTACTGCCTTCTCATTTATGACCGAACGCTGGAAGCATACCAGCTACTCGGTCATAAATAAGAGAACGCGCTATTAACACTCGGTTTCCCTATGCCTCCGTCGCATGAAGCGACTTAGACAAGCAGTAAACGTAAAGTCGTTGGCTCATTCTTCAATAGGCACCCAGTTGTCCGCCACTAATTGCTTAGTGGTTGGACTTCTGGTCCTTGTAGACATATGGTTTCAGGTACTATTTCAGCGCCCTCGCCGGGCTGCTTTTCACCTTTCCCTCACGGTACTTGTTCACTATCGATCACAAAATGTATTTAGCCTTACCAGATAGTACTGGCAGATTCCCTCGAGATGTTGTGGTCTCGAGGTACTTAAGAAATAAAACGAATTGGTTGCTTTGTTTTCGTCTACGCGGCTATCACGCTCTTTGGCGCTTCTTTCCAGAAGCTTCGACTAACGAAGCAATTTGTAACCAATCTTCCGCGAATCGCACAGCCCTGTTTAACGAGAGCTTTGCGATACGCAAAAATGTTCTATCCTTGCAACCCTCCAATGTATACATTGCTGCACACACTAAAGTTTAGGCTGTTCCCTTTTCGCTCGCCGCTACTTGGGGAATCTAATCTATTTTTATTCCTCCGCTTACTGAGATGTTTCACTTCAGCGGGTCTGCTCACATGCGCGTTTAATCGCATGCGTTACGCGGGTTTACCGCGCAGGGTTTCCCCATTCGGAAATCTCCGGATCAAAGGTTGCTACACACCTCCCCGAAGCTTATCGCAGTTACGCTGCGTCCTTCATCGCCATTTTGTGTCTAGGCATCCACCATACGCCCTTATACACGCTCTGAATTCAACGCGTGTTACCTCGCGATCCCTTGCGGAATTTAACGAGGCGTACTCAACACTCCGCCATCATGCAGATGTTGAGCAGTAAAACCGATCATCGAAGCATTGAATGCTTAAATGATACTCTTGAAATTGCGTTTGCATTGATTTACTTATGAGTATCGTACCGAGCAATAACGCCCAGTACAATTCTGTTTATCAATGTCCGTTCGTTTCAGTCAGCACCGGTCCCCTTACAACGAAAAAAGCCGCTGTGCGCGGCTCTGGAAATTGTCCTCTTGTATAGAGGACTAGGAGCCGCAGGGGTTATGCTTTAAGATCAACATTTCAGTGTACTCATTAGTATAGCCACCGATGAAAATCTGTCAATAGGGGGTGGGGGGATGAGTTGTGCACAACCCCCGCATTGCGGGGGTAAACAAAAACAGCCCCGCAACGCGGGGCTGTTTTTGTTTAATCCTCTACGCCTACTCCACCCTCACAGCGGAGCATACGCAAAAGATACCATGCCATTTAGTGGCGCACTTCAGTTTCCATCTTGGAAATCCAACGCGCGGCCGCTTCTTTGCCGCCAAGGCCAAATGCAAGACCTCCGGCAAGCGCCAGCATCGCAATGATTCCCGTGATGAGCGTATTGATGATCGCCACCGCAATGTTTAATTGCGCGGCCGCGGTCAAGAGACCGAAGATCATAATGACCCACCACGTCGCAGCCCCTAAGAATTTCGCGGCGTGGAGTTTCGCGCCAAGCACTGATGCGAGCACCAGTCCTTTCAAGAAATTCGCGGCCACCACCGCGGCGAGCAAAATGAGTGCTGCGATCAAAACGTTCGGAATGTAGAGGAGCACATCCTGCAAGAATCCGGACAATGCCGTGAAGCTCAAGATGTCTGATGACGCCAATAAGAAGGCGACCACCATAAACCAGTACACAATCTTACCCAAGAAGTGTCCGACGTTCAGTTGGAGATTCGCGCGCTGCAAGTACGCACCGACGCCCATCTTCTCTAACAGCGCGTCAATGCGGAGATAGAAGACTAATCGCTCTACCAAACGCTCAAGGCCGGCGGCGACAATGAGTCCCACAACGAGGACCAACAATGCGCCGAGCAGGTTCGGAAGAAATCCGATGACCATTGCCCAAAGATTTTGGAGCGATGCCACAATTACATCAACCCATGCTTGTACATACATATATAGTAGTTGAAGAAAGAGATTACCTAAAAAATCTCGACCTTTTACGATACTATTTTAGTATAACAGGCGGGTGCCCATTCTTGACTGTGGATAACAAAATGGGAACAGGGCAATCGCCGTCGGCGATTGCCCTGCATGCTTGTCCTACTTCTTCTTACGCTTGCCTTCGTAGATCTGGGTGGCCGCCTTGTCGAGTTCCCGGAGCACGCCGTGAGACACCGCCGGCTTGCCCTCGAGGGTCGCGTCCTTGATGACGACGCCCTTCTCTCTGCGCGGCAACGGCCTGCGACGGAGACGACGGATCTCTCGGTCACGCTGCTTGAGCTTTGCCTTATACGCGACCTCGCTCTCGTGGATGTTGCGCTCGAGCGCGTCCACTTCCCGCTTCAATGCGATGATGCTATCGCCAAGTGCCTTCATCGCCCGCTCTTCGCGCGCCGCCTTCTCGGCCCGCTCGCGTTCCGCCTGCGCCTTCCCGTCTTCCACGCCCAGCTCGCGAACAGCGAAAAGCAGGTACTGGAGGTCGTGCCACATGTCACCCTTGCCGTCGATCTTCATCGCATAGATACGGCTGAGAAGTTCGCCGACGTACGTGTCACCGGGAAGGACCATTCTTACCGTGCAACGCCTCCCATCCGGCAAGACATATTCCTTACACGCTTCGCACTTCCCATCGGGATCGTGACGCACATAGACCATGTGCGCCTGCCCGATTTTCTGATCGGCGATGACCGAGAGCAGCAGCCAATTTCCCGCGAACATAAGTCCTCCTTCAAAAAATGTCCAAACACACACTGCCCACAACATAGTATAAAAATCTATAAATGGAAAGGGGCGGTCCGATGGCCATCGGACCGCCCCTGTTTCACCTTCGCGCTACCTCTTCTGCGGACACGACTTGACCGTCAACCTCCGCGGCTTCGGCGGATTGACCTTCACGTGGTAGATGATGAGGCCATCCTTCTTCTCGACAGTCACCTTGCCCAGCCGTTCCTTCTCCGCTCTCTTTGGCTTCGCGTTCATTCTTCCTCCTTCTGTGCAACTCCGCGCAACGCGCGCGTTGCCGCAACGATGCCGGGAATCATCGCGCTATGCCTCCCCGTGAGATACTTCGCGAGTTCCTTGGCAGACAATGGCTTCGTGGTGCCGAAGTACCGGTCGCCGTAGTCGCCGAGACCGGGAACGATGTACTTCTGCTTGTTCAGCTTCGGGTCAGTTGCCACTACCGTGATGTGGTCCGTCGGCATGCCCGCTTCCACAAGCACGTTGCACCCCTCCTTCGCCGCCACGACTCCGGTGAAGTAGATGTTGTCCATCCGATAGCCGAGCTCCCGCAGCACACCCACAACCCACAGCGCGCTTCCGCCAGTCGCGAGCATGGGGTCCAGGATGACGGCGCGCTTCGGGAGAATCTTCGGGAAGTGTTCGTAGTACCGGAATGCCTTGGCGGTAGCCTCGTCGCGCTTCAGCCCCAGAACACCCACGGCAATACCCGGCATCGCTTTCGTGAAGGCCGGGAGCAGCGCAAGACCGGACCGCAGCACCGGCACCACCATCACGTCATGATCTATGGCGCTTCCCGATGCGGTACCGACCGGAGTCCATACGCGCATGCGCCTATACGGCAGCGCCTCGAACGTATCGGCGGCAAGCAGTGGCGCAAGGATGTCCGAAGCCCGTCGGAACTCCGCCGTTTTTGTCTCCTGATTCCGCAGGATGGTGAGCATCGCCTCTCGCATGATCGTCTCCCTTATAATGGAAGCCGTACTGCCTAAAGTATCACGCGAACAAACAAAAAACGCAAGGTTGTGTGGCAGCAAAACCAAATGACGTTATATTTACTATAGTAAATATAACGTCATTCTCACGCACAAAAATAAGGGTCGCTAAATCGGAGGCTGCGCGACAACGCTAATCGAATGTCGCGCACCGGCAAGCCAATCCTCCAATCGCTTAGCGGTACGCTTTGAACGCAGCGACTCGGGCAATAATGCGCGCACCTCATCCTTCGTCAACCAACTTGTTTCAAGCACATCATCCGCAAGCGGCGATACGTTCAAATTCTTCGGCCGCGCCAGAAAACAATAATCAATAATGTATTCGTCCGCGTTTGGCCGGTGATACACCGCTTGTATGCCGGTGAGCTCCACATCATAACCGGATTCTTCCCTTGCTTCGCGGAGCGCGCACTCAACCGGCGTCTCCGTACCCTCTAAATGCCCCGCCGGCGTATTCCACTTTCCGCGGACATTCGGCCTCGCCTCTTTAATAAGCAAGAGTTTCCCGTCTTGCTCAATCATAATACTGCATACAATGGTGACGCTGGGTTGAGACATATCAATCCTCTTCTTTAAGGGTTTTTTGGAAATCAACGTATGAAAAGTTAGACTCGCCATCCCACACCTCATCGGGAATAATATTTATCCGCTTCTCGGAGCCCAAAAACTCCGCGAGTCCGTTCATGGTGCGGACAAAGTTTATGGTATTCAACACCTCATTCCGCTCCGTGTCCGTAATCTCTTCCTTGCGCGCAAGCTTGATAATAGCATTCCGCGCGTCAACGCTGACATCCACCCCCTCAGGGTAAATCGCATCTACAAACTTATACGTCCAAATCCCTCCCTCCTTCATAACCGCGAGGTTGTCTTTCCCCACGACGTCAAATATCGCTCCGGTTTTTTCGAAATAAGTAATGAGTTTTTCAACGAGATCCTTTAGCATCGCGCGGAGCCCGGCATCCTGTTCCGCGGCCGCGATTAAGTCCTTAAGGTCTCCGCCGCCCTCTCCCAGCAATTCCAACAATGCTTCTTTTCCCGACAATCCCGAATACTCGTCGCCATACAGCAAACACATAGTCGCGGCCTGATAAACTCCTCCGGGTATGTCCCTTTGCTCCGGGTATCCATCGGTCGCCAAACTCAAATGGTCCGGCCCCTCCAGCTCGGCGCGCTTCTGAATCATCACCACGCCCCAAACCTCTGCAAGCTCGCCGGAAGATTCTTCCCCGATAGCCTTCAATATATTTTTAGTTATCGGGATCTTCAATAAAAACTTTTTCTGATTCGGCACATGTTCAGCGCCAAAATAAGCCCTAACGCCTTGATATTTCTCCGCTTCTTCGTGGAGAAAATTATCCATGTACTGCCTCGCGCCATCAGTGAGCGCGTCGGGGCGCTGTAGCGCCCGCCGATTCTCGTGTAAAATCCTCCGCACCGATAGAACGTTCACTTTTACCACAACGTCGGGATGGTCCGGGATGCTATAAACAATATGCTCGCCTCCTTTCGCAATCAATTCCGGACGAAATTTCGTTTTATTTTTGTCTGTGTGCGTGAGCTCTCCAAGGTCAAAAAATTCGCGCTCCGCCTCCTTCGCCTTTACCGCGCGCTCTTTTTCCGTGTACTCCGCGTCATTTTCTTGTTTTGGATTTTCAGAGCTCATAGAGATATGCGTTCACCACCAATATAGAACGCCCTGGCGTGGCGTGCAATAACTACACCATAGAAAGCCGTACAGAAGAATCAATCAGATCGCAATCATCCATCCCGCGATCACAAGCAAAAAAAGCACGAGCCATGTGAGCGTTGCGCAAAGAAACATTAGTGCCTCCTTTTTGCGGTTATCCAGATACAAATAGATCGGCTTGCCCAATACCAGCGATCCGGTGATGGTCGCGGAGATAATAAACAGCAACAACATAAACAACGGCACCAGCGGGAAGGGCGGATCCACAACTCCGAATATCACCTTTGCGTTGGAGATCAGCCCCACAACCCCAAGGATATACAAAAACGTACCCGAGGCGTGCAGCAAACTTTTGATGATATAATTGGATTCTTTCATGAAGCGCTCATATATAACTCACCCCTTGTCAGCAATTCTTCTTTCGTTTATTATTCCATCATAAAGAGCATGAGGGCCCATAGTAAAGTGGTATTACCTTGCCTACCGGCAGGCAGGCGCGGTCCCGCAAGCGCTACGCGCAACGGGATTGCGTTTTTCTAAGCTCACGCTGTTCGCTAAGAAAAACGGGAATCCGCGCATTTTGCGGGATTGCGTTTTTCTAAGCTCACGCTGTTCGCTAAGAAAAACGGGAATCCGCGCATTTTGCGGGATTGCGTTTTTCTAAGCTCACGCTGTTCGCTAAGAAAAACGGGAACATTCGCACGTGCCCCGCGCACAAACTCGTGGACCTCGGGCCTGTAGTAAAGTGGTATTACGCGGCATTCGCATTGCCGAGGCAGGGGTTCGATTCCCCTCAGGTCCACCAGTTCAGATTTGCCGAAGAAGTTGCCTCGGGGCTTCGCCCCTCGGCACTAGTTTCCGCCAAGAAATTCCAGGGGGTTTTGAATTCCGCCGAAAGAATTCCCGCCGAAAGTCG
>Ga0082335_1000551_pt1 | contig 92514 bp, 81 predicted proteins | sample Subgrocontami58m_FD_72375 | JGI IMG/M metagenome (GOLD analysis project Ga0082335, IMG submission 72375) | Subsurface groundwater microbial communities from S. Glens Falls, New York, USA - GMW37 contaminated, 5.8 m (SPADES assembly) (version 2) ...
TCTTTTGTCGTTCATGATCAGTTGCATGTCCCAATCATAAACGAGATGCCTTATCTCTCCAGAATCATCTTGTGTTAGAAATCGATATCCCCTTCAGGCGCATCTTGTATTGGAATATACTATCTCTTTACTTAGCTTTCAGAACTATATATAATTCGTATTTGAAGCATAAAACTCTGTGAAAATAGTAACAGGAGGTAAATATGAAAGGTGATCCCAAAGTTCTTAAGGTCTTGAATTCTCTCCTGGCCGATGAACTTACAGCAGTCAACCAGTACATGGTACATTCAGAAATGTGCGACAACTGGGGCTACGAGAAACTGCACAAGACGATCGAGAAGCGCGCCATTTCCGAAATGAAACACGCCGAGAAACTCATCGCCCGCATCCTGTTTCTGGAAGGCAGTCCGACTGTGAATGTTCTAAGAGACATGCACATCGGAGCTGACGTGCCGAAGATGTTCGCAAGCGACCATGGCTTCGAAGCGGACGCCATCAAGGCCTACAACGCGGGCATCGTGGTGGCCGGTGATGCCAAAGATTTTGCCACAAGGGAGGTCCTCGAGGACATACTCAAGGACGAGGATTCACATATTGACGGTATCGAGACTGTCCAGGACGAGATAAGCCAGATGGGTCTTCCGGTCTTTCTGTCCACCCAGCTCGGCTAGCACGGCTTTCCGTTTCTGAACCCCTTTTTGCATGGCGGGTCCTGGCGCCACAAGGGCTTCTGGATTTAGAAATTTACGAAAGGGCCGGAAGAAGATGTCAAACAGACCTGTCCCCAAGTATGGCTCTGATTTCATAGTTGACCTGCTCAAAGCCCTCGGAGTTGAATATGCCGCCTTCAACCCGGGGTCTACCTTCAGAGGTATCCACGACTCGCTGGTAAATTACGGGGGAAACAGCGGCCCTGAAATAATCGAGTGCAACCATGAGGAAATTGCCGTGGCAATAGCTCACGGCTACGCGAAAGCTGCCGGAAAGCCTATGGTAGCCATGGTGCATGATCTCGTCGGCCTTCAGCATGCCACCATGGCCATCTACAATGCCTGGTGCGACAGAGCGCCGGTCATCGTGATGGGAGGCACTACGCGGGATGCCGCCAAGAGAAGGGCCTGGATTGACTGGATTCACACCGCCCTCTCTCCCGGGAATCTGGTAAGGGACTATGTGAAATGGGATGACGAGCCTGCCTCTATCGAAGCGGTCCCCGACGCGATGCTCCGCGCCTGGAAGATAGCTTTGACAGAACCGGCCGGACCCGTCTATCTTTGTCTGGATGCCCAAATCCAGGAGAACGAATTACCCCAACCTTTACCCGTTCCTGACATAAGGCTATATACTTCTCCTTCAAAAGCCTATGCCGACCCCGCTCTTCTCGAGCAGTTGGCGGGCTGGCTTCTGGAGTCATCATCTCCAGTCATACTTGCCGATCGCGCCGTTAAAAACCGGAAAGACATGGCGGCGCTCACAAAGTTGGCGGAGGAACTGGCGATACCCGTTGTGGACAAGGGCAGCGCCCTTAATTTTCCAGGCAATCATCCTCTCGATTTGAGCGGGGCTGCATCAGAGGTTATAGCCGGGGCTGACCTCATCCTGGCTTTTGAGGTGGGAGACCTGGCTGGGGCTCTGCAAAAGGTTGACATAAGGAAAAGGACTTCCACTTCCGTTCTTAAGAAGGGCGCCCGGGTGATTCATATCAGTATGGGGGACTACTTGACCAGAGGTTGGGCTTCGGACTATCAGAAGCTCGCCCCGCTGGACATGGCCATCAGCGCCAGCGCCGGGGTGGCGCTGAGTCATCTGGCGTCTTTGTGCGGGAAAGTGCTGAAGAAAGCCGGGCCAACGAAGCAAAGGGAGGTGGAGAAGAGAAGGCAATTCTGGGGGGAGAGGCATGATTCGTTGAGGGAGGAGTGGAAGGAAGAAGCCGCGAAACAGGCCCAATGCCAGCCCATCCATCTGGGTTCCCTGGCGGCGGCGGCATGGGATGTTATCAAGAAGGAAGACTGGGTCCTCGTAAACGGGAATTTTGGAGGATGGGCGCGCCGCATATGGGATTTTACCGAGCCGGGACAATACCTGGGGCAGAGCGGAGGGGCGGGCCTGGGATACGGCATGCCGGCTTCGGTGGGGGCCGCCTTAGCGCATCGCGGCTCAGGCAAGCTGTGCGTTGACTTGCAGGCTGACGGCGACTTTTTTTTCTGCCCTCAGGCCCTCTGGACGGCAGCACACCATCAGATACCGCTGCTTGTCATAATGAACAACAACCGAAGCTACTTGAATTCCGAGAACCATGCTCTTTCGATGGCAAGGGAACGCAGCAGGCCGTCCGAGAGCAGATGGATTGGCACGACCATTGAGAAGCCATTCGTGGACTTCACTGGACTGGCGCGCTCACTGGGAATCCACGCCGAAGGACCCATCGAGAAGTTATCTGATCTGAAACCCGCTTTGAAGAGGGCCATAAAAGCCATAAAGGATGGGAATCAGCCTGCCCTGGTTGACGTGATAACAGCCAAGACAGGAAGATTGAGAGACTCCGACTAGCATCCCGTATGACGGTCCTCAAGGCACCCCGGTGAAAGAGTTACTGGCCCTTATTGTTGTAGCCCTCGCTGGTTTTGCCATAATCTGGTCGGTGATTTTCGGCCTTTACTTCCTGATGATAGGGCTGCTCTTCGGGATGGGAGATGTTTATGTGGTTCTCGGATTTCTTCTGATTGCGGCCAGTCTTTTCCTGTCCGGGCTCATGAGCTATTATTTAAGAGGCAAACCCGCATTTTTCAAGAGCATATTCGATAGATTCAAGAGGCGGAATTGAAAATCCAGAGCGGAGATAAAATTCAGGAGGCATGGCATTGAACCTTGGTTTCATTCTCACCCGTTCGCCCGACGAAAGCGAAACAGACAGTCTTCTCCTCAATGTGGCTTCAAAATCGCTGGAGAAAGGGGACCGGGTAACCATTTTTTTGCTCGGCGACAGCGTATGGCTGGCTCACAGGTCGAGGGACAAGGTTGAAAACATCATGGGAAAGGGAGCCAGAGTCGTGGTCAGCGGAGAGCACCTTCAAGCTTGTGGTATGCCAAGAGACCAGATTGCGCCGACAGCTGAGGTTGCCGCCGATACCTATGGCAGTCTCGTTGAACTGGTGATGGAAAAGTTCGATAAGGTCGTGATGATCTAAATGGCGAAAACTTTGACTATCGTATTGAACCGCGGTCCGATTTCGTCGGAATATGCCGATATGGCGCTGAAAACAGCCCTGAAGGCCAGAGATAAGGGTTATGATGTGAATATCTGGCTCCATATTGACGGCGTATGGCTGGCCCAACTAAGGAAAGACAAGCAGGGAGACAATACCGGGAAGAGACTGAAGGAAGCCAGGGCAAGAGGGGTCCAGATAAAGATTTGCGGTCGCTGCACCGACTTGAGAGACATGGGCAAGGCCGGCGAGACAATAGAAGGGATGCCAATACTGGGACTTCCCGACCTGATCAGTTGGCTCAGAACCTCAGACCAGGTCATTACTTTTACGGGTTGATAGCATTATGAAAGAGATATTAAGCACGCTGGTTATTCTCACAAAAGGGACTTATGCTCATCACGATGATCCGTATACGGGGATACTCCTGGCCAACGCCGTGGCGGCCTTTCAGGAGAAGTCCACTGTATTACTGGTTGATGATGGTGTTTATATGGCAGTCAAGGGACAGGACCCGACGGCCCTGGGATTGCCTAATTTTATTAAATACATTGGAGACCTCCGGGAGCTGCAGGGCAGGGTCCTGGCGCTAAATGATTCCCTGGAAAAGAGATACCTGGATGCCAAACAACTGGCGGAAGGTGTCGAGGTAATTGATATGGAGGGACTATGTCAGGAGATCAGAGACCATCAGATAACACTGACATTCTAAAGGAAAAGCTATCCGCGACCATTGACTGCGCCGGCATGTACTGTCCGCATCCTGTAATGGAAGTGGCAAAGAAGATGAGGCAGCTTCAGGCGGGTCAGGTTATAGAACTGCTGGCGACGGACCCGACTGCCAAACATGTTGTTCCCGACTGGTGTCAAAAAACGGGAAACGCACTGTTGGGCATGGAAGAAAAAGACAAAGTTATAAGGTTTTATATCCAGAAAGGCAAGTAACCGTCCCTCCGGCGCAAAAAGGGTTTGTCGCGATTCGCCGGTAGAAATGCTGGCTTCCACCTATTTGTTCAAGCGATGCCTGTTCAGGTGTGGGAACTGCCGCATGCGCAAGATGACTCACCGCTGAGGCGAACCGCAGCTTCAAAATCAACAAGGTGGTCGAGATGATCATCTACAGAGAATTGCGGTGGTTCATTCCATGCCAGTTTGGGTCCGGATTGAACATTCCGCCGTATTGTGCACACCGAAAGCTTTATCGTGAGACTAGTTAGTTCCCCCGGCCCCCCCGGGTTTTGTTTTTGGGGAGACAAGGGCGAATATACCCGCCGCTACGAGCAAGAGAGCCGGGAAACCTGTTAATAACAGGGTAACGGCGAAAACGCCTGGCGGCGCTCCATGGCCCTCTGTTTCCGTGGTCACGAGAGCTCCTTGCAAGGCAGTCACCATAAACCACAAATATGCCGGACCGCTTATGAGCATGAGAATGCCTCCGAGCTTGAGCATTTTAAAAGCAAGCAGTGCCCCAACTACGCCTGCAATGGCCAGACCTATGGCAGCCGGCGGGGGTGAAGAAGGCTCGAAAGAAGTGGGATTCGCAACGATGCTTAATTGCGCCAAACTCCCCAAAAGCCCGAGCACAATTGCTGCAATTTTCATGGAGATGTCCCTCCTTTTCCAAGTGACGAATCATAACCCGGATAAACTTCTAATCCACCCATTCATAGATGTAGCGAGTTTCGGAAGCTCCGCCCGGGCCACTGGCCGTATATAAAACATGCATTTTTGCATTTACGCGTTTGCCAGGGACTTTCCAGTTCCATACCCTGGCCCAGTTTGGAGACCCGGTTTCGGCGGCGGGGGTCCAGATGCTGCCGCTACTGTCGGGGCCGCCGCCGGGTTCCCAATAGAGATAGATTGCAGTGAGTGCGCCCTTATTAGGTTCCCCACCTGTATTCAACGTACGCTCCAATTTGAACTCGATGTTTGTTCCCGGGACCAGGCGTGAAGGGGGAGCGGCAGGCGAAATTGCATGGGTGGAGGTGACGGCACCCCGGCGGGCGTCGGTCCGACTGACCCAATCCAGTCTGGTACTGACTGAGCCGCCTGTACCGGATACCTGATGCCTATCCCATTGGTCGTCTTCGATTTTTTCAAGTCGCGTACGCGTGTCTCTCAGCACCCAGGCGCCTCCCGCGGAACCCGGTTTTGTGTTGGGGTTTGAATTGGGGTTCGGTGCAGTGACCGTAACCGCAGCGGTGGCAGTCCTGGTGCGATCGCTGTCCAGTGTTGCTACCACATGAAAGGTACCAGACTTGTCCGGTGCAGTGTAGACACCCGCAGCGCTAATGGTTCCACCAATGGCCCCTTCCTGCACGCTCCAGAGCACCTTTTCCGTGATGCCAGGAGTGGTGAAGGAGACATTTTGACCCGCATTTACTGAAGCGGTTGGCGGGACGATGGTAAGCCCGGCATCCGAGACTTTCACCGTGATATCTCCCATCATTTGTCTCGTGTTGAACGCCAGGATGTAAATTACCTCTTTCTCGTTGGCCACGCTGAGGTTCATGCTTCTTTTGCCTGAATTGATAGTACCTTTATATATGGAAGGGTTGGCGGCCACTCCACCTTTCGGTCGCTGGTCATTATTCAGCACATAGACATCGACACCTTTATCATACTCATCGATGCCGAAGATCTCTACCTTCAGCGTTCGCGGGGATTTAGGGTCTTTATTGGCCACGGTAAAGCCCCATAGTTTTGCCGTATAACCACCGGCCATGACAAGCCTGTAGGACATTTCGCTCTTATCGGCTGCAAGGGTCGCCGGCGCATTCATTTCAGCTACACCACCGCCTATTCTGCCACTTCTTCCGATCGGTCCCCTCAGGCTTCCCGATTGCGACTCCAGGGGACTGGAGGCGTCAAAGAGGATATATTCAGCAAATCCTCTATAGTGGTCGCGTAGAGGAGTTCTTGTTGTCCTCTCCACGAAAGCTTCTAGAACGTCGAGCGCACTGGCCGGTCCCACCGAGTCATCCCATAGTCTCTTGAAGTCAACACCTTTCTTAACCAGGTAATCAATAAAGCGCGATGTAGAATAAGCGTGGACCATGCCTTTATCATTAGAATGATCAAGTGGGAGACTGAAGTAATCCTCTTTAACTATTTCCATGGTCTCGAGGCCGCCCCAGGCAATCCTGTCGGCCGCATAGTCAGCGGTGGCTTCCATCCACCACCGCTTCGCTATATAGTTAGCAACCGAGGCTTCGCGTTGAAAATTATGGAACAGTTCGTGGGCAGCGTCGTGGCGCACCTCGTTCATGGAAAGGTATTTCAACTTCAGGTAGATATCGCCAGACAAGGTCTTAGTCTCGGCTTCCTCGGTATTCTGGTCAAGGAAAACCAGTATCCGGGGAGGTTCCACTGGCGGTTGGCCGCGTTTGTCGATCCAAGCCGCCGGGCCGAGCCTGATGTATTCCTCATAATCCTTCCACCCCTGGTCATTTGGTCTCGGAAGATATCCTTTGGAGAGATACTGGGACCAGGCATGCTCCAGATAGCCGCCAACCTCTTTGGCAAATTTTACCGGTTCCTGGGCTACCTGCGGCTGGTTGAAAGGAAGCAAAATGGGCCATACATTTTTTTCGTAAACGATGGTGAAGTGGTCCGTTTCGTCAACCCCTTTGCCCTGGTTTATGTACATGATTTGCAATTTCGACAGGTGGTCCGTGCGGACGATGACCATATTCTTCCGGGTATCTACCCGTGCAGGAGATGTCACCCACGTCTTCCAGTCCGGGTTCCAGTAAGCCGCCCTGATCGCTTTCTCCGGCGGCAGGTCGCTCGCCACTTTGGCCGGGTCATAGGCAATCTCAATAGTCAGTTCCTTCTTCAACTCGTGCAGGTTGCCGAGAGATATATCAAAGGCGGCCAACTGGCTGAGACCTTTGAATGGATGGGGTTGAAGATTCGGTGCCGGGGAGATGGTCAGCTTTTGTCTGCTGTCCACCAGGCCAGCGGGTACAGTGACTTTCACCTGGTCCTTCCAGGATACTGTTTGCTCCTTATCAGAAGGTACGATGTCCTGGGAGACCAGGATAGCCGCAGCCGCGGGCGATGTCTGGCTTATATTTCCTGTATTCTGTGGTATCAGGGGTCTGTCTAAAGGGTTCCTGGAAGTCTGAGGTATGTCCTGTGGAGGAGGAGGCGTTGCTCTTTGTGTCTGTGCGGGCGCCTGCGTAGCACCTTGTGGTTTAATTGTCTGGCTTCCTCTGTCAAAGCATGCAGTTACACTTAGCATGAGGGCCAGCAGCAGGATGAAGGACGGAGGCATAATGAGATTGACCACACGGATGGAAACCAGTTTCTTCATGACCACTTCTCCTTGTAGAAATAACGAGTTACTTCGGCCAGGATTTGGCCACAGGTCTCTGCGTAAAACGCTCAACGTTATCTTTTACGTGACTTGAACTGTGCTAAAAGTTCGCTTGCTTTTGCCTCTTGACCCTGTGGCACCGGCACCCGGACCGTGTAAGAGTGCAGTCCTATTCTGTCCAACGCCACATATGTGAATATCAGAGACCGGGCGTCTTCTTCGTAGACAACATTATCAAGGTGGGTGGCCAGGCCCTTCCACGTATGCAGAACACCGTTCAGGTAAATGCCGTCTGTGGCTACATAGGCTTCGCCAAGATTCTTCTTGTTCCGGCGATAGTCCAGCATAGTTGTCAGTAAGGCGACAAAGCCAATTATAACGATGAGCCCCAGCATAGCTAAGAATACATACTTGCCGCTATCAGGGTCCTTGATGAAAAAGCCGGCGCCTATGACTATCGCAAACCCGGAGATAATGAAAAACAGGACCTTGCTGGCCGACTTCTTGTCCTCGTGAGCCTTCTCTGTATACCTCCGCCATTCATCCTGGGAGTAAGTCCAGTGAACCAGGAGGTTTTTGCCGCCGAGCATGGCGTCCAGCTTTTTAGCGCGCCACGTATAGACGAAAAAAGCAACTATCCCTGTAATGATAACGACAACGCCGAGGAGTATGACAGCGTAACCGCCATCCATACCCTCCATCCCCACGATGGCAGGCACAAACATTATTACTATTCCGATGGCGGCAATCACCACCGAGACGAGAGAGCTTTTCCGTTCAGGATTCTGTTTCATCTCTACGGTTACACCTCCTAGGGAGATAAAAGCCGGGGTCAAGAAACCCGGGTCAAAACCTACTTGTGAAGATTATTAATCTACACAGGTAATTCCTATTTCAATAGGGGTCATTATACACACCTCGAAGGATAAGTCAATAGGCTTTTGGCATCTCTACTTGATAGGTAAGATTATCGGTAGTATTATTAAAATAATACAGTCTTTAATATGGAGGGGAGGAAACAAATGGGTGGAAGAGCAAGGACAGAAAAAATGTCAGTGACGCTGCCCAAAGAGTTGGTCAGCGAGATCCGTTCCATCTCGCCCCAGGGAGAGATAAGCTCTTTTTTCACCGAGGCGCTAGAGCATTACATAGCCTACCGCAAGCAGAAGATAGCCCTGGAGAAAGGGTTTGGCGCCTGGAAGGATAAGAGCCATCCCAACCTGGCTACGCCTGAAGATTCCACTGCTTATGTTCGTGCCATCAGGGGATGAAAGCCGGAGAGGAGAGGGCAACAAATGCTTTCCTTGACGGCCTTGTTTCGGTTGCTGTTGACATACCGATTACCCGGTGGGCAGGCACAATGCTCGGGGAGCTTCGCTCAAAGGGGAAGACGATTGGTATCGCCGATGCCATCATTGCCGCGACGGCTTTACAGTTTGGCGCTCCACTGCTCACAAACAATATTGAACATTATCCTTTTCCAAATCTGATGGTTATCAAGGGGCTGGAGGTTTAGTTACTGGTTGTTGAGCCGAAACATATCGAGTGCGGCGCTCCTGGCCTGGAGTGGTAGTTGCCGCGTCCGCAAGATGATCATGAGCGTGTACAAGATGCTCATTGCGGAGGCGAACCGCAGCTTTAAAAATGCACAAGATGCACAAGATGCCCATGTTTTGGGGATGAGCATCTTAATATTATGCCCTGTTAGCAACAGCAGTGTACAGAAAGCAACTGAAGCATTGTAAAACAAACAGAACGAAGAGGATTTACCTGCTTCTATTGTTGCTCAGGTCGCCGAGAGAGCCGGCCAGGACTGATTTCAGGTTTGCACCGGGACCATCCTCATTTCTCCAAAAGCGGACTTAAGAAGGCCTCGGTTTTCAAGATGAAGAAGCTACCCTGAGCGCCCTCCATCTTACGCCTGGATTTAGTGTTGAACTCCAATATTTTTGTATAGAACTCTATCGTCCTGTCCATGTTGCTCGGGACAATTTCTATATGGTCTATCTTTTTAAACATGACTCGCCTCCCGGATTATCTTACCATCCAGCGTCCATCGGATCCCCAATGATTCACAAAGCACTTCCGTCAACTGCTTTACTACCGGGGAACTTGCGGTGCGCTTCTGCGGTAAGATTCCGGCGCAGCAGCTTGTCGGTGTAACAATGATCGGCCTATCCGAGGCAGCAAATATTTTTTCGGCAAGATTCCGGCAGCAGTAGTTGGGTAGAGTTTTAGTTACAGTGAGCCCTTTTACCTTGCCTATCAGTTCTTTCGATGTCTTTGTGTCAATCTGAAATTCAGGTGTGCGATGATGTTGATGGCAGCCCTCGTAGTAGTTGACCTCTACTTCCAGGTGCATTCCTTCCAACCTTGGCAGCAGGTACTGCGGGTAGTATAAGATCTCCATCCCGCTATCGCCCCACATGTGGCTGTAGCGGGTGATGCAACCGGCGCATACGGTAATAATCTTGTTAATTCCAAGCTTGCGGATGCGTTCGATGTTCCTGCCGGATAGTTGCCTGGCAAAGGCCTCATAAGCTGCATTTTCTTCAGGATTTTTGTGGTCCACCTTCTGTATGTAGGACTCGCCACAGCAGGTTTCTGCAGATAATAACGTGTAGCTCGTTCCCAGATAGTGGAGCAAGGAACCGAAGTACGCGAGATGCTTAAAGGTGGATGGGCTGCGGCAGCCTGTTATGATGGCGTACTCTGCCGGCTCGTCAACCCTTAAACCCATGATGTCTCGAATCAGCTTCAGCCGCATTTCCATCGGCATCAGTGAGCTCTCGTTCTGCTCCACCCGCTTTACTAATTCTTTAAGGTCTGGCTTTTTCTCTAAAACCATATTTCCTCCTGTACGATGAAAGTCTCGAGCGAGTTCTAATTGGAATTTCCAATATCGTCTTGTATGGAGATGATCTAATTGCTCTCTAATATGGACACCGATGATATACTCGGCACATCCGATTGTCAAACCTGGGCAGAACCACTGCACAACCTATAGCATCTTCACCGAAGTCCTCGCCCCTTGCACCCTGCCCCACGTAATGCCTTAAAGCTTGGCGCCTGAGGGATGTTCTCCGCTCAAGTTTTCCTCGCCAGTAGCTTCGGATCCAATATCTCAATGCGCCCTTTGCATATCCTTATAGCTCTCTCGTTCTCAAGGGCCTTAAGAGACCTGGCGACAACTTCTCGCGCTGTTCCTACAATAGAGGCTATCTGCTTTTGCGTAAGCCTTCTTTTCTCCGCGGATAATTGTTCAAGCATGGCGCCCTCCTGATGCGAGTACTGCAAAAGAGTCTTGGCCACCCTGCTGGTCACTTGCAGAAAGGAGAGGTCTTCCACCAGGGTTACCAGATGCCTTAGATTCGAAGCCATGTTGTTAAGTACAGCCAGGGATAAACCCGGGTACTCACTTGCAAGAGAGAGCAAATCTTTCTTCGATAGAATACATAGAGTTGTAGTGACAAGCGTCTTCACGGAGGCCGGGTTTCTGCCCCCATCAAAAACGGGGACTTCATTAAAAGAGCCTCCCGCGCCCATCATACGGAGTACCCGCTCCTTGCCTTCGGGAGAGGTCTTTAGAATCCTCACCACACCCGACTTTATGAAGTACATGGCCCGGCATGGGTCACCTTCCTTAATTACCAGCTCGTCTTTGTCGTACCTCTTTTCGTGAATACGAGAGGCAACACTCTCCATCTGTTTCCTGCTCAAGGCGGAAAAGTACGGGTGGGATTTCATGAATTCTGTCAGTGCAACGCTCAAAGTCGTCCCCCGAATAACAACTCTCACTTACGAGGGCTGGACATCCTCTCTCGCATATTGAGAAAGATAGAATATGTCCTCTGGAGCAAAATAAGGCGTCCTCAAGATATTCCATACATGAATGACGGTAAAGGACTTTTGTCTCATAAGTTCACCAGGCTTACAGGCTCCCCCAACTTTGAAAGAAAATCCTGAAGATAGGAAGCTAACTTTTGCTTCATGCACAATAAACTTCCCACGACCTTACGGTCGAGGTATTAAGCATGGAAGTATAAACAAGGGAAGGGTCTTCGTGAAAGTCCTGGCGGTCTATCCGATAATTGAAGATTCAGGGGGCCAGAATAACAATCTGAGTATATGTGACATTACTCAGTGGGTAGGCATCAATACATTGGTGGCACCGCCAAAGGGTCGGCTAAACCGATTTGAGCTGAAGTTTCTGGTTTGGGTAACGAACGGCGCAATGTCTTCAGTGAGATGCGAGACAAAGGTAGCCGATGTGGTTATGCCAGCCAAGGAGGGCCGGCTACTTTTTATTAATCATGTTTAAGGCTTCTCTTATTTGACTCAACCTGAAGGGTTTGGGAATCACCATGTCAGGAAAAGCAATCCCTTTATCGACATTCAGGATATCTTCCGGATGTCCGGCAACTACTACGACCTTGACGGCGGGATCGTATTGCCTGACGACATTCAAAACGCCGACGCCACCTATTTCCGGTAGCCTCAAGTCAAGAAAAATCATCTCGAATTTCTGGTTCTTAAAAACATTGATGGCTTCTTTGCCATCCCCTGCAATGGTCGCAGTATAGCCTTCACCAGAAAGAATTTCTTTAAGTTTTACACTTAATTGAGGATCATCTTCAACGATGAGAATGCCGGTCCTCTCTTTTAATGCTGGGGCTATTCTTATTGACGGGTTTATCGGGTTATCCGCGACCTGCCTGCGAACTATATAACCTTCCTTGTCAAGAATATCCAGAGCCTGTGACAATGCTGTTTCGGAAACCCCGTATTTCACCGCCATCGTACTGATTGCGGGTAGTTTCTGCTCATTCTTACAACCAAACTTAACCGTCTCAACCATAAGAATACTCCCCCTTTACTCTGGATACTTAATCTGTACCGGGACTCCCAATTTATCCGACGATAAGATTTCCCTAATATTTTGCAACAATGTATCAACTTTATAAGGCTTCTGTAAGTAGGGATAACCTCTCTCCTTTATCAGCGAAAATTGCGACGTTTCATCGGCATACCCGCTGCTTATCAAAATCCTAATATTCGGATTGAGCTTTTCAAGCAGGGTTACCAGCTCAATCCCCGATCCGTCGGGTAAAACCACATCGCTGAAGACCAGATGGAAGTTGCCGCCCTCGCCCAGAAAAACGCTCATCGCATCCTTCACCGACTTTGCAGAAAATACGACATAGCCACTTCCAGTGAGCAACCGCCCGGATAAACTCAGGATTTGCTCATCATCCTCTACCAGCAAAACGCGTTCGCCATTCCCACAGAAATCTTTTTTCACCTCTTTTTTCCCGGATAGCGCGTGGTCGTTTGCAGCAAGGTGATAGATCGGAAGATAGACATTGAATCTGGAGCCTTTTCCGACCTCGCTATAGACATTAATCCATCCTCCGAGTTGTTTTACAATGCCATAGACTGTGGACAGGCCGAGTCCCGTGCCCTTTCCTCTTTCTTTTGTAGTGAAGAAAGGTTCGAAGAGATGCTGCTTTATTTCTTCGCTCATCCCGATGCCTGTATCTGTCACTGACAGCCGGACAAACTCCCCGGCCCTGGCATGGGTCATAAAAGCGAGGTCCTTCTCCGCGAGTATTACTCTTTCCGTTCTTACAATGATTTTGCCCCCATTGGTCAAAGCATCGCGGGCATTTACAACCAGATTCATCAGGGCTTGCTCGATCAACCCGCTATCGGCGTATATGGATTTCAACCCGTTTTCCAGTATAACTTCCAAATGGCAGTTCTCGCCGATAATCCGCTCCAGCATTTTAGTTATTTTACCGGTAACATAATTCAGGTCAAGAACTTCACTATTCTGAATATGCTTGCGGCTGAGGATTAGCAACTGATTCGTCAGACTGGCGGCTCTGTCTGAAGCTCTCCTGATGTCTTCGACATCCCTGCATATAGATTCATCATCTCCGACTTTCTCCAGGAGGGTGTCTCCACAAACTGTGATAACCGTCAACAGGTTATTGAAGTCATGGGCTACTCCTCCTGCCAGCCTGCCGATTGCTTCCATCTTCTGGGCATGCTGGAACTTCTCACGCGTATCTTCCAAAGCCTTTCTGGTTAACTTAAGTCCTGTAATATCCATGTAATTTCCCAGAGTGGCCCGTTTACCCTCATAATTAATTGACGCTACAGTTTCCATGACCCAGTGAATATCTCCATTCTTACCGAACGTCCTGTATTCATAAGGATCGAAACTCTGCCCCTTTAACATCCTTGTTGCACTTTCTCTCACCACGTTCAGGTCCTCAGGAAGGACGATGGATAATGATTCTCTGCCGACTAACTCATCTTCCCGATAACCGGTATCCTTTTCAAATTGGGGATTAACCAGCCGGAATTTCCCGTTAACAACCACATAAATGCCAATCGGGGAGCTATCTAACAAGGTCTTAAACAGGTTCTCGGCGTCCTTCCGCCCCCGCCTCTGCCTGATAATAGTTTTCCAACCTTTCCAGACGATTCCAAGAAGCAGGATATATAACATGATAGAACCCGCGGCGACGGCCTGAACCACTCTAAAGCGCATCTCACTGATATTAGATAAGACCGGCATATATTCATCGTATATTTCCAGCGCCCCGGCAGGTTTATCATTATTTGAGAAAAAAATGGGAGTATAAACTTCAATCAACGGCCTGGAATTCTCTTGTTTCTCGGACTTTTCTTTTTCTTGTGAGGGTAATTGCGCGGCAATCTTTCCTTGCAGGGCTTCTTCTAATTCGTCATTATCCGGAAATGCTAATCCTACAAGATTCTGTTCAGTAGAATAGATTACCGTCTTATCCGGAGACCAGAGCTTTACCGCTGCGGTCCGATCGGTTATTACGTAGTTTCGGATGTATTCATTGAACCGGTCGTAACGCTCCCCGGTCATGGGGCTTGCAAGATCAGCAGGAGTGAGTGCATTTGTGACACGGTTTCTCGTACGGGAAATGGTATCATCAATAGCCGACTGAACGGCCTGGTGTTGGATTGTAGCGGACAGCGCATAGGCAATGAATCCTGCTACCGCAGCCAGTACAAGAAAGCTCAGTATTGTGAACTGCAAGAACAGGTTGTGCTTAAGCTGTTTTAACATAACTATGATTGCGCCTCAAAAAATAGCCACAGGCCTGATATCATTGTTTCGACGTTAAAATAAGCGCTCCCCCTGAACGTACTATTTACCCCGGTTTTGATGCCGGAAACAGTTTTCATATTATTACTACAGAACTTGCATCAGGTTAAGAGGGAAAACACTGAAAACTTCTGGGGGAATTCCTGCATTTTCAAGTGCAGGTTGTTCATTCTGAAATTCGAAGGTCGAACCCCGGGTCGCCCCACATGTCCCATATTTCCGGTAACCCGGTAGAATACAAACGGCTAGCGAGGGGTCTAATTGTTTAGCAAATGGTAAGAAGCGTTGTTGAACATTTCCGAGGATTGTTACCTGATAAACAGGATGGGAGAAGTAAATATTACTTCTAATGAACGGGGAATTGTCTAGTGGTCATGGACTTCTGAGCGGTGGCCGATGAAACGGATGGTCAAGACCGTCCAAGTCTAACGACAGTCAGGATTGTTTATCTACCGGTTTCATGATTTTTTTCATGATATGTGTTCAAGAGGTAACCCATTCCCAGGGTTATGGCGGGAATCATCAGATAGGTGAAGCCGATGTCTTTCACGTAGTCCGGCAGAGGCATGGACATGGGACCTCTACTAAACATCAGCAGGTCAACGGCCAAACTGACCCCAAGAAATATCAACCCCAGCAGGATGCCCTCTCTGACAAAATGGGCTTCGACTTTCCTGAAATAGAGAACGCCGAAGATTACGGCGGCGACGGCCACAGACACCGGCATAATCGATTCGAAGAAGGGACGGTCCGAGGCACGCAAGGGAAAGACGAACATGGCAACCACAAAGGGAATTGCCCAGACAATAAGGGCATAGAGCAGGGCTCGTCTAAAGGACTTCATAGTCCTTACCTCCTATTGCTGCGGGAGATTCTTCGCTTCGCTCAGAATGACAGTGCCACGTTTCACGGTTTCTTCTTTGAGTCGAGGGCTTTTTTCACCTTGTCGGGGGTGATGGGCAGGTCGTTGATACGGACGCCGACGGCATCGTAAATGGCGTTGGCTATGGCCGGAGAAACCCCTATCAAGTTGCCTTCACCGGACTCCTTGGCGCCGAAGGGGCCGTTGGGCTCATCGGTCTCTATGGACTTCAGGGGTATCTCATCCGGGTGGTCCAGGGACGTAGGCATGAGAAAATCCAGGAAATTGTTGTTCAGGTAGCTTCCGTCCTTGTGCGGCTGGTCCTCAAAAAACGCCATCCCGACGCCCTTTGAAACGGCTCCGTCGAGCTGTCCTTCAACGTTGATGGGATTGATTACCCTGCCGCAATCGTGGCCAGTAATCAGCTTCAATACTTTTACGTCGCCGGTCTCCCTGTCCACTTTGACTTCGGCGCCCTGGCACATAAAGGAGTAAGCCGGAGAATGCGTGCCGCCCTCGCGAATCATGGTAGCCACATCGGCCACGTCGGGGACATAATTGCCCTTTCCCACGATAGGCATGGACTTGTCGGCATAGCGGTAAATCCTCACGGCCTGAAAGAAACTGATGCTCTTTTCAGGACGCCCGCGAACAAAGATCTTACCGCCCCGGAACTCAAGCTGGTCCGGAGAGGTCTCCAGGTTGGGCGCGACAACCTCCAATAGCTGCTTCTTGACTTCCCTGGCGGCAATAATGGCGGCGTTGCCCACCCTGAGGGTTACTCCGCTGCTGAATGTCCCCTGGTCCATGGGTGTAATGGCCGTATCGGCGGCGATTACCCGAATGCTGTCCATGGTAACTCCAAGTACCTCAGCTACTATCTGACCGATGACGGTATCGGTGCCCTGTCCGATATCTGCCGCCCCCGAAAGAATATTGACGCCGGCGTCAGAATTAATCTGAATCACGATGCTGCCGCCGAAATGGGACAACATCTTGATTCCCGAGACAAAGGAAGAGCAAGCCACACCGATGCCATGGCCGGCAGGCAACTTGCCCTTTCTGTCGCTCCATGCGAGGGACTTCTCCACTTCGTCTATGGTTTCCTTGAAGCCACAGGACCCGTAGACGTGAACCGGGTGTTTGTAGCCGGGATATACGGCATTCTTGCGTCGAATAACCAGAGGGTCTATGCCAATCTCTTCGGCTATCTGGTCCAGCTGAGATTCAATAGCCCAGCGCAGCTGAGGCACGGCATGTCCCTGCATCGGGCCGGAGTTGGTCTTGTTCGTGTAAGCGCGTATCCCTTCGTAGCTGTAGTTCGGCAATACGTATGGAAGCATACCCATATAATAGGCTATGGCCAAAGCGAGAGGTCCCGTGCTCATATAGGCCCCGCCGTCAGCCAGGTACCTTACGTGCTGGCTAACCAGGGCGCCGTCCTTCTTGACCCCTGTCTTCAAAGTGATATTGACGGGGTGCCGCTGGCTTGTGTTGACGAACACCTCTTCACGGGTCATTATCGCCTTCACGGGCTTGCCGGTCAGTTTCGCAAAATAGGTCGAGGCATAATAATGGGCCAGGAATTCACCTTTCCCTCCGAAGCCGCCGCCGGTTTCGGTTTTAATTATGCGGACGCGGTCCTCGGGGAGATTGAATACACGCGCAAAAGCGCGCTGGATGAGAAAAGGCATCTGAATATCTATCCAGACGGTAAGAGTGCCATCGGTGTTCCATTGAGATATGACGCCATGCGGTTCCATCGGCGCGTGGGGGATGGGCGCTGTGCGAAAGGTGTCCTGTCTCACGTAGTCGGACTCGCGAAAGCCCTTTTCCACGTCCCCGTATGATTTTATGAACTTGAAAGAAACATTATCCGCGACTTCGTCATGGACCCTGGGAGCGCCGGGCTTGATGGCTTCTTCAGGGTCGAAAACAGCGGGCAGCGCCTCATATTCGACCCTGATAAGACCCAGGGCTTCCTCAGCTATCTCGTCGTCAATGGCGGCTACTGCCGCCACAGCTTCTCCCACGTGGCGTACCTTGTCTATCGCCATCACAGTCCGGTCGGATTGCGTGGGCAGCGCTCCGACTCTTATTTTGGGTACGTTCTTTCCGGTGACGACGCCTTTCACCCCGGGGAGCGCCTCGGCTCTGGAGGTATCAATACTCAGGATTCTGGCGTGGGGGAAGGGGCTTCTCAGCACCGCGGCGTAGAGCATGTTGGGAAACTTCATGTCGTCGGTGTAGACAGCCTGTCCGACCGCTTTAGGCCCCGACCGTATATTGACTATTCTTTTACCAACTACCGCAAAATCAGGCATGAAACATCCCTCTTAATTAATGACGAGACAAGAATGAACGTGAAAATTACAAATGCCAAAATCCAAATTTCAAACAATCGCACAGGCGGGACGCCTGTGCTACCTGTCTAATGTCTGCTGTCTGCGGTTTACGCCACCTGACCTTTGGAGGCGGCGAGGATGGACTCGACAATCTTGACATAACCGGTGCAGCGGCAAAGGTTACCGCTGATGCCCCGCCTCACGTCCATCTCGGTGGGCGACGGGTTGCGGTCGAGCAGCGCCTTGGCGGACATGAGCCAGCCCGGTGTGCAGAAGCCGCACTGGATGGCGCCGTACTGCACGGCTGCTTTCTGTAAGGGATGAAGCTGGCCGTTCTGCGCCAGTCCCTCTATGGTCACGATGGGCTTGTTCTGCGCCCTGACCGTGAGCGTGATGCAGCTCAGGGTCGGCTTTCCGTCTATGAGGACAGTGCACGCTCCGCAGGTCCCCATGTCACAGCCCCTCTTGGAGCCGGTCAGTCCCAGCTGCTCCCTGAGGGTCTCAAGCAGGGTGTGGTTCTCCGCGACCAGTACTTCATGGGTCTCGCCGTTTACATTTAATGTTACGCTGGTTTTCATAAACCTCTCTCCCTTAATCCCTCTCCCCTTTACAAGGGAAGAGGGAGAATTACCGATGAAAGGGGCTTTGCCCCTTTCAATTCCCTTAAGCTGAAATCCTATTTTTTCACTGCTTCAAGGGCCTGTGCTATCGTTCTCTTTAAATATACCTTCACCATCTGCTTTCTGTAAGATGGAGGCAAACCGAGCAGATTGTCCACCGGATGAGCCTGGCTGGTAGCCGCTTCCAGGACCTCGGCTATGGCTGCTTCGTTAAGGGTCTTCCCTTTGAGCTTCGAGGTCTCTTCTATCAGTATGGGCCGCCTTTCCGCTGCCGTTAAGGCTATGCTCGCAGCGGCGCAGGTGTTGCCTTTTCCATTCAGCTGTATGTTCACCGCCACTCCCAGCAGAGGGAAGTCGATCGCCTGCCTCCTCCTCAGCTTCATGTATGCTCCACCGCTTTTGGGGGCGGGAGGCGGCACAGTTATCTCGGTTATGAACTGGCCTGGCTTGAGAATATTGGGTTTCTTTCCATCTCCGGAATACAGCTCCTGCAAGGGCATGACCTTCGCCCTCACCGGGTCCGCAATCTTTATCTTAGCGCCTAGCGCCATCAGGACCGGCGCGGTGTCTCCGCAGTAGGTGGCCCAGCAGGTCTTGCTTCCCTTCACCACGTAGCATGTCTTCCCACCCAGCTTCCAGCAGGCGTCTCTGCCCGCATGCCATAACGGCGACTGATTGAAATAATAACAGCGGTTGTCCAGACAGAGGTTGCCCGCTACCGTGCCCATGAACTGCAACTGCGGCGTTCCTACCGCTTCCGCCGCCTGCACCAGCATGGGGTAGTTTTCCCTGACCGCCTGATTCTCTATCAGGTCACGGAGGGTGGCCATGGCCCCTATGGTCAACCCATCGCTTTTAGAGAAGGTTACCTGGTTCATTTTGGGTATGGCCTTCAGGTCTATCAAAAATTCCACATTCTTCAGCCGGTTCTTCAGGTTAACCAGCAGGTCGCTTCCACCTGCTACGGCGATCGCCTTGTCCCCGTGCTCTTTCAACAGGGAAGATGCCTCTTTAACACTCTTTGGGGCCACATACTGGAATTTGGGAAGCTTCATGCTTTTCCTCCTTTGATTTCTAGCGCTTTCTTAATCTTATCCGGGGTTATGGGCAGGTCATTTATGCGAACCCCCACCGCATCATATATGGCGTTGGCTATGGCTGGAGCCGTGGGGACAAGAACGCCCTCGCCCGCTTCCTTGGCTCCAAAGGGACCTTTCGGGTCGACGTTGTCGATGGTTATCGGATCCATTTGCTTTGGCATATCCATGGACGAGGGAATAAGGTATTCGAGGAGGGACGCGTTCAAATACTGTCCGTTGAGGTGGGGGAGGTCTTCATATACGCCCATTCCGAGACCTCCGGCGGCAGAGCCGTCGAGCTGGCCTTCAACGCTGAGGGGATTGATCATCTGCCCGCAGTCGTCGGCGGTAGCGATCCTCAATATTTCGACTTCTCCCGTTTCCTTATCAACCTTAACCTCGGCGCCCTGGGCGATAAAGGCATAAGTGGGACTGAATTGCCCTACTTTCTCCGATAATTCCCATCCGACTTCCGCATCAAACTCGTAATAGCCCGAGCCTACAACCGGAGTGGATTTTCCGGCATAGCGGTAGATTTTTACTGCCTCGGCAAAATCTATGCCCTTCTCTTCATGTCCACGGACGAAAACCTTGCCCCCGCGGGCTTCAAGCTCATCGGGTGAGACTTCCATTCCGGGGGCCACAGCTTCAAGGAGTTTCCGTTTTGTTTCACGGGCGGCGATTATCGCAGCATTACCCGAGCGAAAGGTTACGCCGGAGCCGAAGGTGCCCTGGTCCATGGGATTTATGTTTGTGTCCACATTCGTGATACGAATGTCTTCCATGCGGCACCCCAGCTCTTCCGCTACTATCTGGGCGATGGCGGTTTTTGCTCCCTGTCCTATGTCTGTCGCTCCGCTGAGAACGGTCACACCTCCGTCGATACCAATTTCAATCACAATACTGCCACCCGAGTGGCGCATAGATTTTACACCACAGAAGAGCCCGGCGCATCCTATGCCAAGTCCGTGTCCTTCGGGGAGCTTGCCCTTCCGTTCTTTCCACTTGAGGGTGGACATCACTTTCTCTATGCCTTCTTTTAACCCGCAGGAGAAAATCTTCTGTTTTCCGGGGTGGTCATAACCGGCATATACAAGGTTCTTAAGGCGAAATTCGGCGGGGTCCAGTTTCAAATCCTTTGCAATCATATCCATCTGGGACTCCGCGGCAAAGCGCATCTGCGGCGCTCCGTGTCCCCTGTAAGGCCCGCCCACTGGTTTATTAGTAATGACCCTCGTTCCTTCCCAGTGAAAATTGGGAACTATGTAGGGCAACATAGCCATGTGCGCGTTTATCACCATCACGATGAATCCAAGACCGGCGTAAGCTCCGCAGTCAGCGAAAACCTTGAAATCCTGGCTGACGAGGGTGCCATCCTTTTTCACACCCGTCTTTATGGTTATGACCATAGGATGGCGCTGTCTGGTAGCGATGAAGACTTCTTCACGGCTCAGGACCACTTTGACGGGCCTGCCTGTTATTTTCGACAGGAGGGCTGTCACTATGTCATAGGACAGGGCCTCTATCTTGCCTCCAAAACCGCCTCCCATGTAAGGTTGAACAATACGGACCTTCTGTTCCGGCAAGTCCAGAGCGGCGCACATGGTCTTCCTCAATATGTAGGGAGTCTGATTGGAACAATAGTGATTCAGGTTGCCGTCCGGGTCCCAGAAGGAAACGATGCCATGAGGCTCCATGGCAACGTGATTATTGGCAACAGTGCGGTAAGTATCCTCCCGAATATAGTCAGATTGGGCAAATCCGCGATTTATGTCTCCGAAAGACTTGGTAAAATGATTGCAGATATTATTGGCCCATTTGTCATGTATTACGGGCGCTCCCGGTTTTACCGCCTCCAGCGGGTCGTAAACGGCCGGAAGCGGCGCATATTCTACCTTAATGAGACTGATGGCTTCCTGAGCGATCTCCTCGTCAATGGCGGCCACCGCGGCGACAGGGTCGCCCACGTGTCTCACCTTATTCACAGCCAAAGCGTTATGGTCGGCATGTTTGAATATGCTTCCGAATATGACATCCGGGAGATCCCTCCCTGTTAACACCGCCTTTACGCCCGGAAGAGCTTTGGCCCTGGAGACATCAATGTTCAGAATCCTGGCATGCGCGAGCGGACTGCAGAGCATCTTGCTGTGCAGCATATCAGGGAATCTCAGGTCGTCTACGTACTGCGCCTGACCACGGGATTTAGGCCGGGAATCAATGTTTGGTATTCTTTTACCAACTACTGCATAATCAGGCATAAAACATCCTCAGGTAAATTACAAATTACATCCGCCTCAGGCGGACAAATTTCAAACAATAGCACAGGCGGGACGCCTGTGCTACCTGTGCGCTGTCTGCGGTTTACGCCACCTGACCTTTGGAGGCGGCGAGGATGGACTCGACAATCTTGACATATCCGGTGCAGCGGCAAAGGTTACCGCTGATGCCCCGCCTCACGTCCATCTCGGTGGGCGACGGGTTGCGGTCGAGCAGCGCCTTGGCGGACATGAGCCAGCCCGGTGTGCAGAAGCCGCACTGGATGGCGCCGTACTGCACGGCTGCTTTCTGTAAGGGATGAAGCTGGCCGTTCTGCGCCAGTCCCTCTATGGTCACGATGGGCTTGTTCTGCGCCCTGACCGTGAGCGTGATGCAGCTCAGGGTCGGCTTTCCGTCTATGAGGACAGTGCACGCTCCGCAGGTCCCCATGTCACAGCCCCTCTTGGAGCCGGTCAGTCCCAGCTGCTCCCTGAGGGTCTCAAGCAGGGTGTGGTTCTCCGCGACCAGTACTTCATGGGTCTCGCCGTTTACATTTAATGTTACGCTGGTTTTCATAAACCTCTCTCCCTTAATCCCTCTCCCCTTTACAAGGGAAGAGGGAGAATTACCGATGAAAGGGGCTTTGCCCCTTTCAATTCCCTTAAGCTGAAATCCTATTTTTTCACTGCTTCAAGGGCCTGTGCTATCGTTCTCTTTAAATATACCTTCACCATCTGCTTTCTGTAAGATGGAGGCAAACCGAGCAGATTGTCCACCGGATGAGCCTGGCTGGTAGCCGCTTCCAGGACCTCGGCTATGGCTGCTTCGTTAAGGGTCTTCCCTTTGAGCTTCGAGGTCTCTTCTATCAGTATGGGCCGCCTTTCCGCTGCCGTTAAGGCTATGCTCGCAGCGGCGCAGGTGTTGCCTTTTCCATTCAGCTGTATGTTCACCGCCACTCCCAGCAGAGGGAAGTCGATCGCCTGCCTCCTCCTCAGCTTCATGTATGCTCCACCGCTTTTGGGGGCGGGAGGCGGCACAGTTATCTCGGTTATGAACTGGCCTGGCTTGAGAATATTGGGTTTCTTTCCATCTCCGGAATACAGCTCCTGCAAGGGCATGACCTTCGCCCTCACCGGGTCCGCAATCTTTATCTTAGCGCCTAGCGCCATCAGGACCGGCGCGGTGTCTCCGCAGTAGGTGGCCCAGCAGGTCTTGCTTCCCTTCACCACGTAGCATGTCTTCCCACCCAGCTTCCAGCAGGCGTCTCTGCCCGCATGCCATAACGGCGACTGATTGAAATAATAACAGCGGTTGTCCAGACAGAGGTTGCCCGCTACCGTGCCCATGAACTGCAACTGCGGCGTTCCTACCGCTTCCGCCGCCTGCACCAGCATGGGGTAGTTTTCCCTGACCGCCTGATTCTCTATCAGGTCACGGAGGGTGGCCATGGCCCCTATGGTCAACCCATCGCTTTTAGAGAAGGTTACCTGGTTCATTTTGGGTATGGCCTTCAGGTCTATCAAAAATTCCACATTCTTCAGCCGGTTCTTCAGGTTAACCAGCAGGTCGCTTCCACCTGCTACGGCGATCGCCTTGTCCCCGTGCTCTTTCAACAGGGAAGATGCCTCTTTAACACTCTTTGGGGCCACATACTGGAATTTGGGAAGCTTCATGCTTTTCCTCCTTTGATTTCTAGCGCTTTCTTAATCTTATCCGGGGTTATGGGCAGGTCGTTTATGCGAACCCCCACCGCATCATATATGGCGTTGGCTATGGCTGGAGTAGTAGGAACCAGGTTGCCCTCACCTGCTTCCTTGGCTCCAAAGGGACCTTTCGGATCCAGCGTCTCAATCATGAGGGAAGTCATCTCATCGGGTGAATCCAGAGAAGTGGGGAGGTAATAGTCGAGAAAGGTGGTATTCAGGTACTTGCCCTGTACGTGCGGGTGCTCTTCGTAGAAGGCCATCCCGATGCCGCCAATGACCGATCCATCCAGCTGCCCCTCGACATTGATGGGGTTTATTATCTGGCCGCATTCGTCCGCGGTTATTACTCTGAGGACCTTCACGTCGCCCGTTTCTCTATCAACCTTAACTTCGGCGCCCTGGGCGATAAAGGCATAAGTGGGACTGAACTGTTCATCCTTACCGGCGGTGGTAATACCTACCGCTACGTCGGGCTCCCAGTAACCGCGTCCGACAATGGGCTGCGGGTTTCCGGCATAACGGTAAATCTTCACAGCCTCCTTGAAGGATATTCCTTTATCAGGCTGCCCTCGAACAAATATCTTCCCGCCCCTGGATTCAAGCTCGCCAGGAGATACCTCAAGTCGAGGCGCTACAGCTTCAAGAAGCTGCTTCTTGACCTCTCTGGCGGCATTAATCGCGGCATTACCCATCCGCAGCGTGACGCCGCTGCCAAAGGTCCCAAAATCAAAGGGCACTGTGAGTGTGTCGCCTGTTATCATGTGGATATCCTCCAGCCTGCAGCCCAACTCCTCCGCGACGACCTGCGCCACAACCGTGTCAACACCCTGCCCTATGTCAGTGCCTCCTGAATGGATATTGACTCCGCCGTCCACGCTTATTGAAATTACGGCGCTGCCTCCCGCATGAAACATTATCTTCACACCGCAGAACAGGCCGGAGCACCCGATGCCGATTCCGTGACCATCAGGCCGTTTTGCCTTATTCTTCTTCCAGTCGAGAGCCCTGGCGACGGCCTGTATGTCCTCCTTGAAGCTGCAAGAAAAAATCTCCTGTTTAGCGGGATGTTTGTAGCCTGTATAAATAGCATTCTTGACACGGATTTCGACGGGATCAATCTTCAACTGTTCGGCTATCATGTCAAGCTGAGACTCCATGGCGAACCGGACCTGAGGCGCTCCGTGGCCTCTTAGAGGGCCGCACACCGGCTTGTTGGTGTATACGCGCGTCCCTTCAAAACGGAAATGGGGCAGAATATAAGGCAGCATAAGCATGTAAGAGCTTATGAGCATCATCAATGGTCCCAGACCCATGTGGGCTCCGCAATCTACTATATACTGTCCATCCTGAGCCACCAGGGTGCCGTCCTTCTTGAATCCAGTTTTGAGCTTGACAATAGTGGGGTGGCGGTGCCTGGTACCGATAAAGACTTCCTCCCTGGTCAGCATGATTTTTACCGGTTTGCCTGTCAGCCGGGACAAGTGCGCCGAAATAAGTTGAAAAGGAAAAGTCTCAACCTTGCCGCCAAAACCGCCTCCAACCTCGGACCTGATTACGCGTACCTTGTCTTCAGCAAGGCCGAGGGGAGAACTCAGTCCCCGTCTCAGCATGAAAGGAGACTGGCACGTTGCCCACATAGTCAGGCTCCCATCCGGGTTCCAAAGTGCAATATCTCCATGAGGCTCCAGAGGAGCATGGTTATTCGGGGCCGTAGTGTAAGTATCCTCCCTGATCAAATCGCATTCTCTAAAACCCCGCCCAACATCGCCAAATTCCTTCAGTATGTGGTTGGCTATATTTCCAGGTTTGTCATTATGAATCAGGGGGGCTCCGGGTTTCATGGATTCAAGAGGGTCGAAAAGCCCCGGCAGAGGTTCATATTCCACCTTTATGAGGTCCAACGCTTCCTCTGCTGTCTCCACGTCCAAGGCAGCCACGGCAGCCACGTGGTCTCCCATATACCTCACCTTTTCCAGGGCGAGCGTAACCTGGTCAAATCCCTGGTGAGTATTGCCCCATTTCACGTTAGGAATATCGCATCCCGAGATTACAGCTTTTACGCCGGGGAGGGTCTTAGCTTTAGAAGTGTCAACATTAAGAATGCGCGCATGAGCATAGGGGCTTCTGAGAATCTTGCAGTGCAGCATGTCTTGAAGCCTAATGTCATCCAGGTACTGCGCTCGTCCCTGAGCCTTGGGAGGAGAATCTATATTGCTTACTCGCTTTCCTACAACTTCAAATTCCATTAGACCTCTCCTGTATTCTACATGCAAAAATCAGGACCTGATTCTGAAATCCAGAGGCCATTGACTGCCGTCCAGACATGTCCTGGACTTGATCAGCTTCCCCCGCTGAAGCTGGCAATGGCGATCTCAATCTGGTCAGCATCTTTCAAAATGGTACCCATGCCGTCGGGCAACAAATTGATTTCCTTCTGATTCAGCGATACTACCACCCACTTATTACTAAAAATCTTATCCGGATGCAAGAAGGGCAAATCGCCAGATAAACTTTTCAGCACGTCCTTTAACGTCGAAGAGCCGCTCATTTCCACTGAATCTCTGTCCAGCTTCATGTTGCTCTTGAGCATTACCTTCATACGGTATTATAACGATTCATTATGGCTTCGAGGACGGCTCCGGCAATTACCCTTGCGTGGCCTCTTATTTTATAGCAATCGTCGGGATGTGCCAACGGGTCAATTTCTCCTATTTTCGTCCCCTTCTTGACCTTCTGTCCGTTTCGCATCATACCGCGCAGGACTCCCGCGCATTCCGCTTGAACAGGCTTCAGGCCGATAAATGCTACCACATCTCCCTCGGAAACGACATCCCCTATGGTTTTTCTTAACACAACCGCTCCTTCGTCCGGAGCTCTCAGCAAACGCGCATACGAGTAGCCGCCCCTGACCGTTGGAATTCCAGTGTCTTTGGTGGCTGCACCCTCATAAATTAACCTGCCGGCATTGTCGGTATGAATCGTTTCAACTACTACATGCACATCTTTTCCGGCTGTGAGTCCCGGCCCGAGGCCGATGACAAAAGGGGCACGTGATAACGAAATGCCCAGATTCTTCTTTGCCATCCTGGCATCTACGAGAACCTGCGGTTGAAGGCCTTTGGTTATCCGCCCCTCAACATCTATGAACAGCGGAATCTTGCCATCCTTCCATGCCTGAAAGGCGTCCTGTAAGGTTCCAACCTTCCTGGCTATTACTCCCTCTACTTCCTTCTCCCCGTCATATACGGCCTCACAAAAGGCCGTGCCTCGAATGACGGCGAGAGGTTCTGCAGTCTCTGTGAAGCAAACCCGGAAACGGCTCCGCGCGAGCTTATGGGCCACGCCGCTAGCGAGTTCCCCTGCCCCCAGAACAAGGACAATAAGGTCAAGCACCGGAGGCAACTTTCATTTCCTCGTAATCTCTCCACGTATCAATGTCGCGGATGATTTCCTGACTCGATATTTCAACTTCCAAGACTTCGTCGGGATGAAATTTTACCACTTCCCTTGCGCCTATATCTCCCTTTAGAGTCATGATCTCGGGCCTAAACTTCATGTCAATGATTACGGGGTGTCCCCTTTGCCCCTTGAATGACGGTACGGCTATCCCTTTGTTATTGTTCATGAAAGATTTCATTATCTTCCGCATTATGTCAGGACCTATCTGGGGTTGGTCCCCGAGGACGATCATAGCAGCCCGGGAATCGCTTCCCACGGCCTCGACACCGCAGATCAAAGAACTACTGATACCTTCCTTGAATGCCGGATTCATGATAATCTTTACCCTGCTTCGTTTGGGATTCGCGGCGAGATCAGGCTCCAACCTGCCTCTCATTTCTTCCGCCTGATATCCGAGAACCACAACAACTTCCGCGACGCCGGAAAGCAGCACATTATCTATGACACGCTCCAGAATCGTGGCTTTGCCCCAGGGCAGCAACATCTTCTGTTTTCCGATACGAGTCCCCTGCCCCGCCGCGAGAATGATAGCTGAAACTTTCTTAATCTCATCCATATTAATATTTTAAAGTGCCTGTGATTTTAGTTGGGCGACGGCTGAGGTTTCAGTCGAGGCTCAAATCTGGCTGACGGCTTTCTCCGACTTTCTGGTTGCTTTGTGGAATGTCTTGACAACCAACTGTTCATCCATTTTAAGAGGACTCCCGTCGCCTCCGTTACGCCACATGAGGATTTCAGCCATAATACTGAGCGCTATCTCTTCCGGAGTTCTGGCGCCGATATTCAATCCAATAGGTGACTTAACCTTGAGAAGCGGCTCCAGCGCTACGCCTCCGGCAAATAGCTCCTCGTAAATTAGAATCTGCTTGCGTTTGCTTCCGACCATGCCCAAATAGCCAACAGGGTACTTAATCAACTCCTTCAAAACATAGTAGTCGTGCCTGTGACCTCTGGTAGCCACCACGACAGCGGTACCCGGGTTCAAAGGCAGTTGCTTCATAGACTCAACGAAATCCATTGCAAGGACGTCGTCGGCATCAGGGAAAAGCTCCTTATTTGCGTAGTCTTCTCTATCATCCACGATAACGAAACGAAACCCCAGCAGCCTTGTCATCCTGGAAAGGGACTTGCCTATGTGCCCAGCTCCAAAAACGATCAAGGTGAGAGGAGTCCCCATCACTTCAATGAAGACCTCGATCTCCTTGTCCTTTAGCATGAAGTGATGAATGCCTTCACGCATCATGCTCATGGCGGTGTTTGTCACCTGGCTGTCCAGAGCCTCTACTCCCAGGCCTCCGCCAACTGTGCCGTCGCTGTGAACGACCAGCCTGGTCCCAACGCCAGCTGACATTCGGGGAGCCGCCTTAACCACGCTGGCGACAGCCAGATAAGGCTTGCCCCGGTACGCTTCGAGGATTTCCCTGGCATAGGACAGATACGGTTCCGGATGCCACACGGGCTCGATGAGAAACCACATGGTACCGCCGCAAACCAAGCCCTGTTCAGCGGCCATCTCTTCGTTCATCTCGTATTCCCTGACAAAAGGTTTGCTTTCCTTATCCAGCAGGAGGTTCATAGCCTCGATTTGAATGTCATGCTCCACACAGCCTCCGCCGATCGTACCGGCAGTGCTGCCGTCCTCCCGGACAAGCAACTTTGTTCCCACCTTCTGGGGGGTAGAGCCCTGAGTCCGGATTGCTGTGGCTATAACGCAGGGCTTGTTATTTTCCAGGGATTTTACCAGTTCGCTATATACAACTTCCATATCCTGACCTCCCACCACGGGTACTCCCGCCGGGACACACTGTGGCGCATTTTAGCATACCAAGAGTACGCTTAACAACAGCTAATTATTCCAGATACAACTTGCCTTGTCAATCTCTCCGGATGAGAACTATAATTAAGCTTCTGGATTAAGAGAAAAGGTATTATAATTACTGGTATGGCTGTTAAGAGAGACTATTATGAAGTGCTGGGACTGGAGCGCAATGCTTCTGAGGATGAGATAAAGAAGGCGTTTCGGAAGCTGGCATTTCAATATCATCCCGATCGCAACAAGGAACCCGGGGCCGAGGAGAAGTTCAAGGAATTGAGCCAGGCCTACGAGGTGCTATCGAATCCAGAGAAGAGGTCTGCCTATGACAGGTTCGGTCACGCGGCCGGCGAAGGGTGGGCTGAAAGAGGATCTGGTGACTTCGGTTTCGGTGGGCTGGGCGACATCTTTGAAACCTTTTTCGGCGGAGCTGCCACGGCTTCAAGCAGAGGGCCGCGGCAGGGTACAGATATCAGTGTCGAGGTCACTGTTAGTCTGGAAGAGGCGGCCTTCGGCACTGACAGGGAGATAGAAATAAGCAGAATAGAGAATTGCTCTTCCTGCCACGGATTGGGCAGCAAGCCGGGGACGCAACCCACCCGATGCCCGGTATGCAGGGGCACCGGACAGGTAAGGAGAGCCCAGCGAAGCGTATTCGGAAGCTTCGTAAATATCACAACGTGTGACAAGTGCGGAGGAGAGGGAACGATTGTCTCCGATCCCTGCCCTGAGTGCCGCGGCACCGGAAGAGAAAGGCAGAGCCGACGGTTGAAGGTCCATGTACCCGCCGGCATTGAAGGGGGATCTCAGATCAGGCTGACCGGCGAGGGGAACACCGGCAGCCGCGGCGGGCCTCCGGGCAGTGTTTACCTCCTCGTTAGTATTCAGGAGCATCCAATTTTTACGCGGGAGGGCGACGACCTTATCCTGGATTTCCCCTTGAACATAGCTCAGGCTGCCCTGGGGCACGAAGCTGAAATCCCCACTCTTAACGGAAGTGAGAAGCTTCGCATACCGGCAGGAACGCCATCGGGTAAGATCTTTCGTATCAAAGAAAAAGGCGTTCCTCATTTGCAGAGGTCGGGCCGTGGAGATCTGCTGGTGAGGGCAAATGTGTCGGTCCCCAGAAATCTCTCGGACAAGCAGAAGCAGCTTCTGGAGGAGCTGGCCCAGACTTTCGCCGATTCCGATGGTACTGAGCAGGATAAAGGGTTCTTTCAGAAGATGAAGGATGCGTTCAAGGGCTAACCCCGTTACTTCGCTGTTCCAAATCCAGAATAATATTCAGATCTGGACTTTTCGAGTCTAATCATACCATGCAGCGTTTTTTTGTCGTTCCGTTTCGTCCCGAGGACAGCGTTCTCGAGGTCACGGGAGACCTCGCCCATCAAATCAAGAACGTATTGAGGTGCGCGCCCGGCGACAGCTTCTTGTTGCTGGATAATGAGGGCAGCGAATATGATGCCGCGCTGGTAAGCGTTCACAGAGAAAAAGTCGTTCTTGAGATAAGGGACAAGAGGAAGGCTGAAGGGGAACCCCCGGTTCAGATCAAGTTGTACCAGTCGCTAGTAAGGAAGGATAGGCTTGAGTTTGTCCTGCAAAAGGGTACTGAAATCGGGGTGGCATGTTTCGCTCCTGTTATAGCCCATCGGTGTGTTTCATTGTACAGGAAAGGAACGGACAAACTGGAACGCTGGTCCTCAATAGTAAAGGAGGCGGCCGAACAAAGCGGAAGGGGGTTCCTACCGACAATCGAAGAGCCTGTTACTTTTCGTGACGCCTGCGGCGGCGTGAGCGGTTTTCCCCTTATCTTCTGGGAATGTGAGCGGGAGACGAACCTGTATGAAGCTCTGAAGGATTACTCGCCGGAGCGACACGGAAAGATAAACATTTTCATTGGCCCGGAGGGAGGATTTACCACCGGGGAAATAGAACTGGCCAGGGACAATGGCATCAGGAGCGTAAGCCTGTCACCGAGGATCTTGCGCTCCGAGACCGCTGCTCTGGTTGCTGCGGCGAACATACTCTATCACCTTACCGATGTGCTGCCGGAAATGCGGCGCTAACTCATCGAAGGGGCGCTTTTCCTCCTGTCTGGAAAGCCAAGCAGTTCCATGAGAGCCCGTCTGGGGGACAGGCCATTGTAGAGGACATCATAGATAAGTTCTATCATGGGGGCCTGCACGCCGCATCTTCGCGCCAGCAGCCGGGCCGCCACAGTGGTATGCACGCCCTCAGCAATATTCTTCATGCTATGGGTAATGCTTGTCAAAGACCTGCCTTTCGCCAGTTCCAGGCCAACGAAATGGTTGCGGCTGAGCACACTGGAGCATGTAACAACCAGGTCCCCCCATCCCGCAGGTCCATACAGAGTGTGCGGCTGTGCTCCGGCCGCCACGGCGAGTTCGGTAATCTCGCCCATTCCCCGGGTGATGAGAGCTGCCCGCGCATTATCACCGAGACCAAGGCCGTCACTGAGGCCGGCCGCCATAGCCATTATGTTCTTGAGCGAACCTCCCAGTTCCACCCCTACTATATCCTTGCTGACACTGACGGAAAAGGTCCTGGTGGTGAGTAGTTTTTGTGCCTTCAGGGCAAGCTCCTCGTCGGTGCAGGCTACTATGGAAGTAGCCGGAAGCCCCTGTACGATTTCCTTTGCCAAATTCGGACCGGAGAGGGAGCACACGTGATGGCTCATGGAACTCACTTCCTCCGAAATAACCTGAGACATCCTGAGCGCAGTGTCCCTTTCCAGTCCCTTGGAAACGCTCAGGATGATGGCGCTGTCCGGAAGATGTCCGGCAACGAGGCTAATGTTTGTTCTCATTGTCTGGGCCGGCACCGCCATAATGGCCATGTCAATCCCTCTCAGAACGCCGGGCAGGGAATGGAAAGTGGACATCCTCTCAGGAAACGTGATTCCTGGAAGGAAAGTGGCGTTTGACCTGGAGGAATTCATGGCAAATGCCTCTTTCTCCGTTCGGGCCCACAACCGCACCGATACTCCTTTGCGTGCCAGAATTATTCCCAGAGCTGTGCCCCAGGTTGTTGTGCCTACAATCGCTATCTTTGCCATAAGGTTCTTTCCGAACTATGCGTTTTCTGCCTTCTGACCCAGTTTTCTTTCCGTCCCGTGCACCAGGCGGGAGATATTATCCTTGTGCTGTAGTATTATCAGCAATGAGCTGACGATGCCGAAAATGAGAAACTCCTCCGGAAGACCTCTCACGACATAAAGGGCTATTATCAGCAGCGCCAACGTGAAAGCTCCCAGTATCGAGCCCAGAGACACGAAACGTGAGATAGCTATGGTTGTGAAACCCACCAGGGCGGCCCCGGCAATAGCCAACGGTGCAACGACCAGAACGGCTCCCCCGGTCGGCACCACACCCCGTCCACCCTGGAACTTTAGAAATATGGGCCAGTCGTGTCCTATGATAGCTGCCATTCCGCCAATGGCACGGGAAAGGTTATAGAGTAGTGACGAATTATCAGGCGCGATACCGGCCCTGCTGGCGAGCCATCCAGAAAGGAGTACGGCACCTGCTCCTTTTACCGCATCAAGAGCGAAGGAAAGCAGTCCGGCCCCTGTACCCGCTGTGCGGAGGACGTTGGTAGCTCCGGTCTTGCCGCTGCCGTAGTCTCTAATATCAACGCCCCTGGATATCTTGCCGATGATGTAACCGAAAGGTATGGAACCCAGAAGGTAGCCCGCGATGGCGGATAGTATCAAGACAATCAAGAACACTCAGGTACTTCTCTTCGAACTCAGAATTCCGATATAAAGGCGCTTAACAATACCAGAAAACATGGGTCAAATCAAAAACACGCCTACGCCCCAACCGCGCCCCTCCTTTTTCGAGTTCTCTTTTCAAATATGATTTTGATGGCTGTTCCTTGAAAACCAAAGCTCTCCCGCAGAGCGTTCTCCAGGTATCTCTTGTAAGAAAAGTGAATCAATTCTGGATCATTTGCCGCAATTACAAAAACCGGCGGCTCGGTTCCGGTTTGCCTCACGGAGAAAATCCTGAGCCTTCTGGTGGCCCTGCCTGACGGGGGATTCTTCTCAAGAGCCGCGTCAAAGGCCTTCGTTAAGTCCTCGGGAGGTACAGTCTTCATTCTTTCCATGTATATCTCACGCGTCCTGGGCAATATGTCGTGTATTCCTTCACCGCGAAGCGCGGAGATGAACAGTAACGGCGCCTCAGGGAGGAACTTGAATCTCCTTGACATAACACGGGACAATTCAGTCTGTTGATTCACGGTGAGAAGGTCTGATTTGTTGACCAATACGAGCAGTCCCTTGTAGTTCTCCAGCACATAGCCCGCGACGTGTTCGTCCTGTGCGGTGAGTCCCTCAACCCCGTCTATGAGAAGCAAAACAACATCCGCCCTTCTGATAGCGTCAAACGCCCTCATAACGCTGTACTTTTCAATTCCTGGTTCGATGCGCCCCCGGCGCCTTATTCCGGCCATGTCTATCAAGAGGATTGGGCCCTCCGGGCCCTCAACGAGTTCATCTATCACATCTCTGGTAGTCCCGGCGACAGGCTCCACAATTGCCCGCTCTTTGCCTGACAGGGCATTCAGGAGGGTGGATTTACCCACGTTGGGCCTCCCGACGATGGCGACTTTCATCACCCCGGATAGCGGCTCCTTCCTTTCCGCCTGTGGGAAGACCTCGAAGACTCTAGTGATAAGCTCTTCGACTCCAGTGCCGTGGTAAGCACTGATTGGCATTGGATCTCCCAGTCCCAGACGGTGGAATTCGGCCGCATTAGCTTCCCTTTTCTGGCTGTCAACCTTGTTCACTGCCAGAAACACGGGTTTGCCGGACCGCCTCAGCATATCCGCTACTTCGGCGTCCTCACCGGTAAGGCCATCAACGGAATCCACTACAAAAATGACGCCATCAGATTCATCAATGGCTTTCTCCACCTGGGCCCTGATATGGCGAAGCGCCTCGGCGACGGGGGCTGTTTCTAACCCGCCTGTATCTATGACGGTCATGGACTTGCTCTCCCAATCCACGTCGCCATAAATGCGGTCTCTGGTCGTGCCTGGCTGCTCATATACTATGGCTTGCCGCCGCCTGACAAGGCGGTTGAAAAGGGTGGATTTTCCCACATTCGGCCTGCCTACAATCGCAATAGTTGGACGGGACATAAGAATCTACCCCGGAAATGCTTTATTGCCGTCAGATAGCAGGTGGAGAAGTACAGCCTTCTGGGCGTGAAGCCTGTTTTCAGCCTGGTCAACGACGACGGACTGCGGTCCGTGCAGGACTTCCTTCTGTATCTCCTCGCCGTAGTGTGCCGGAAGGGGATGCATGAGAAGAGCTTCGCTGGGAGCTGCGTTCATAAGGGCCGCATTCACCTGGTATCCTGAGAAGTCGCGGCGTCTCTTCTGCGACTCGGCTTCCTGCCCCATGCTGGTCCAGACATCGGTATAGACGACATCGGCGTGTTTTACCGCCTTGAAAGGGTCTTCTTCCATAAATATATTCCCCCCACTCTCACGGCTCAGTCTCTCAACCTTTGTTACTATCGACGGGTTCATGCCATAACCAGGAGGATTAGAGATGACGAAATCCATGCCCAGAGAGACGGCCGCCAGGGCCAGGCTATGAGCCACATTGTTGCCATCACCAATGTAGGCGATTTTTACGCCCTTCAACTTTCCTTTCTTCTCATATATGGTCAAGACGTCAGCGAGCGCCTGGCAGGGGTGTTCGAGGTCGCTAAGCCCGTTGATTACCGGAATGGAAGCATGTTCAGCCATCTGTTCAAGGGTTTGATGGGAGAAAGTGCGGTACACGATGCCGTTGACGTACCTCGAAAGGACTTGCGCTATATCCGACGGGTCCTCCCTGGTGCCAATTCCTATCTCTTCTTTCGGCAGAAATATACATTCTCCACCCAGTTGATACATTGCCACACTGAAGCTAACCTTGGTACGCAGTGAAGGCTTCTCGAAAAGCAAAGCCAGCACCTGGTGCTTTAACGGGGAACCGCTGGTGTACTCTCTCAGATGAATGGCCTCTTCTACAACATAATTGATCTCGTCTCGCGAGAGATCGCTTATGGATAACAGATGCTTTCTTCTTATCATGCAAGTAAGTATAGCATAACAGTTTCCTATCTTCCCCAGTTGTCTTAATCATAAATTCAAATCTTCCCTACACAATCTTAATAATAAATTTAAAATAGGGGCGTAGCATTTGCATTAGAGAAGGGGGTGATCGATGACCGAAAGAAATGGATGGAATCAGCTGATAAGCTGGTAAACGGAAACGAAGTGTGAAGGAGGATCATATGGCAAAGAGAAACAAAATCGTTATCATAGCCCTGGCGGCAATTCTGGTGACGGGCCTGGCTGGCTCCGGTATAGCTCTCGCGAAGAACAGGGCGGAATCAGGCGCCCTTGCAGCGGTCTATGCCGCGCCACGGACGGGACCAGGTGAGAATTCTGAAATTGGAAGCCAGGACAATGCGATGAGAAGAGGAGGTCCAAAAGGAGCGGCGAGAGGCGCGATCAGGGGTGGTCCAGGCATGATAAATCGTGGCGCTGACCTTGCCCGAATAGCCACCTTCCTGGGCATGACTGCCGATGAAGTCAGAACGCAGCTCGCTAGTGGAAAGTCTCTAGCGCAGATAGCAACTGAGAAGGGAAAGACAGCCAAGGACCTGGTTACTACCATCCTGGCACCGTGGAAGGAACACCTGCAGATAGATGTGAAGTACGGCTACATATCTCAGGCAGAGGCCGACGCCCGTTATCAACTCAGAGCCGTGAGGACTGAGGAGATGATAAGCCGAACTCGCCCAGCGAAACCGGCGGGAGCGCGATTCCAAATGGGTCCCCGCGGAGTCCCTGGTGGAGTTAGTGGGGGATGGCAGGCTGGCGGTTCAATACAGAACACACAGTAGACCTGATAACAAGACGTAGAAGCTGAGGTAACCGGGGAGCGCTTCTTTGCGACGCTCTCCGGTTAGTCATGTATGTTGCCTTTACTTTATAATATTAATGTGGCAAAGGGAAAAGTCTTAATAGTTGAGGACGAGCCCAAGATAATTGAGCTGTTAAAACTCTACCTGGAAAGGGAAACATTTCAGGTCGTTACTGCCGACGATGGTCATAAGGGACTTGACCTTTTTCAGCGCGAAAAGCCCGACCTGATTATCCTTGATCTCATGCTGCCCGGCGTGGATGGTATGGAGGTTTGCAGAACCATCAGAAAGGTCTCCCGTGTGCCCATTATCATGCTTACCGCCAGGGGCGAAGAGATAGACAGAATCCTGGGCCTGGAATTAGGCGCGGATGATTACATAACCAAGCCCTTCTCACCTCGGGAGGTGATAGCCAGGGTAAATGCAGTCCTCAGGAGGACCACCAAGACAGAGGCTGTTTCAGAAATCATAAATCTGGGCGGTCTGCGGATTGACCTCTCACAGTATGAGGTCAAGTATAAAGGCAGGGATATCAAGCTTACTCCCACCGAGTTTAAACTGCTCTGTCTGATGGCGCAGCATCCGGGAAGGGTTTTCACCAGGCTTCAATTGCTGGACACCGCAATCGGCGAAGTTTACGAAGGATATGAAAGGACGATAGATGTCCACATAAAGAACCTCCGCCAAAAAGTCAGATTTCAAGAAGACACGGATGGTGTGGATATAGTAACCATTCGTGGTGTTGGGTACAAGCTCGTGATGGGAAATGTTTAACCTTGTCCGAAGCCTGTATTTCAGGCTTATTGTAGCCTTTGTCATAGTTCTCGCCGTAGGTGTGGGACTGGCTTCCCTGCTGATAAGCCGGTTCACCACAAATGAGTTCGGCTTCTATTTGCGGAGTCCCGATGTAATTGCCGAATACCCTGTTCCGGAGCGTCAGTTCCGTCTGCCGCCACCGTCGGGGCCGCGTCCTCTCCCGATCGATGGAAAGGCGGGAGAAAATAGAGTCTTCCTTCGAAACAGGTTCAATCTGAGTCCCGAGGAATTGCAAAAGCTGCGGGATTCTTTGAGGGCAGGACCTGAGGAAACGAGGACTTTCATTGAATCATTGAACCTGGGCGTTGAGGAGAAACTGGGTCTTCAGGGATACGTGGACAACAGATATAGCCCGCCGGGCAGGATTGCTTTGACCGCTGAGGAATGGGGGCGGGTGAGGGATTCTGTGAGGGCGGGACCCGAGGAAACCAGGCGTGTGGTGGAATCTCTCGGTTTGAGCCCCGAGGAGAAGCAGGTTCTCACGGAATACCTGAACAGAGGAATGATCAGGACGATCTTTCCCGCGTCCCCAACGAGGAATATTTTTGAGAGGTTAGGCGAGGCTGAGCAGAGATTCCTTGGTGAAGTGAGCAAGTATCTATGGCTCTCCGCCGTGATCGCCTTTCTTGTGGCGATATTCATAAGCCTGCTTTTCACCAGGCAAATGCTGTCTCCGCTGAGGAGTCTTGCTGTGGCTTCCCATGCAATTGCTGCCGGGGATTTCCGCTCCAGGGTCAAAATAAAGTCCAGGGACGAAATAGGGAAACTGGGACAGGCTTTTAATCAGATGGCCCAGACCTTGCAGACGGAGAAGGAGAGAGAGAAAGCCCTCATGGCTGACGTATCTCACGAACTGCGGACGCCTCTTTCAATACTGGGCGGAAAGCTGGAGGCAATGCTGGATGACGTTATTAAGCCCACTCCGGAGCAATTGGCTTCGATGCATGATGAGGTTCTCCTTCTCTCCCGGCTTGTCCAGGACCTGCAGACTTTGTCCATGGCAGAAGCGGGCAGGCTGGAAATGCACTTTTCTCAGACAGATGTACCTGTTCTGGCTTCCAGGGTGGTCTCCTCATTCAGGAACATGGCAGACAGCAGGAATATCTTGCTAATGTTGCAGGCCGACAAGGATATTCCGAATCTATTTGTTGACCCCGACAGGATATCTCAGGTTTTGCGCAACTTGCTCAGCAACGCACTTCGATACTCGCCTTCCGGCGGGAAGGTAGAAGTAAAGGTCACTACGGGAGGCACAGATGCCAGGAAACAGGCGGAGCAGGGGTCAGGCAAAGCCCTAGATGGCCACGTTGTTTTTGAAGTTTCGGATAACGGGCCGGGCATACCGCAGGAAGAACTGCCTCATCTTTTCGAGCGTTTCCATCGCGCCGACCATTCGCGCTCCCGCGCTACGGGTGGCTCGGGGCTGGGACTCGCCATTGCAAAACAGCTTGTGGAGGCACACAAAGGGAAAATCTGGGTAGAGAGTGAAACGGGAAAGGGGAGCAGCTTCTATTTTGCCTTGCCGGCTAAGTCCGATGTCTGAATTGTAGGAGGCGGAAGAGATTCTTCGCTGCGCTCAGAATGACAGCCTACGGCGTGCCAGCACTCACACTTTTTGCCCTGCGGGTTTTCTTATCCCGAGGAAATCAAGAAATACGTCAATCTCTTCCTTGACGCGAGCCATATTCAGTTCGCGCGGGTCGGCGCAGCTTCCCTCTATGAAAATGGACCGGACTCCTGCTTTCAGGAGCGCGTTCTTGGATTCAACTCCTCCCATGCCCTGCATGGGGCATCCCCGATTGAGGTGCAGAATGGCGGCTTGCGCCTTCCACTGCCTGGCTATGGCCTCAACGAGTTGATGCTGCGCGGGCACGCTGGCGGTAGTATAGTTAGATTCAGTGGAGAAATGGCTCTTATACCATATCAACGCCCTGACGGCCTCCTCCCTGTTGGTGACCTTCATGTTCATTTGTTTCGGCGTAGGCACGGGCACCAGGTCACCTTTGTCGTCGAACATCCAGGAACCGGCGATGATCATGGAATAGGGGGATCCGACGGAAACTATGCCGTATTCTCTCTCCAGGTACCGCCATATGTTCAAGTAAGGCCAGGGCGGGATGGCGTCACTTATGATTCTAAATTGCTCATTGGCTACGGAGGCTATTCCCCTTGATACACGGTCTTTCACCTCTTCGAAAAGCCGGCTGTAGAAACTGACCACCTCGTCGCTGTAAGGACGGAGGACGTTCAGACCGATGAGGGCGAACATAGTCTTCTCGTCCAGCGGGGCCGGTATGTTCTGATTAAGAAGCATGGTCCTTGACCACAGATTAAAAGACTCGCAATGGTTATGCACATTCTTGATAAAAAGCTCGTCATCGAATTTCTTCCGGGTCTTCTTCTCCATCCATTCGATGGCGTCCAGCACCTGAGTTGTAAGATACTTCAGGACATGCTCGGAGTTATGGGGATAATACTGGGGTGTATCGATAAAATAGCTTGGTATACCCTTGTATTCAGCCAGGAACTGGGCCAGCTTGTTGTGGCAGGCTGTAGGTCCCAGGCAGAGGATGAAGTCGGGCACAGGCCATTCGTCCAGAACACTGCCGTCGGTCATCACGAACTTGTTGAGGATTGCGGAGCCCCATATGAGTTTGCTCATGCCGCACATTTCCCGGGCGAAGCCAAAGCTCTCCGACGCTATGAAGCACTGAAGGGCAAAATCCGCATGAAACGACAGATTGGCGAGCAGAGGCTCAATGCCCATAAGAGCCACATCGTTGCCGAATCCGCTGGCGAGAGCAGGTGTTGTGGTTGTCCCGGAGAGAACCCGAAGTTTTCCGTTCTTCCCAGCATCAACATATTCGCGAAAGTACTTCGCCCTGAGCTGCTTGGCTTCATCCCAAATCTTTAGAGGCTCAGTAGGATAAAGCGTCCTGTTCGTGTCAGTCCCCATTAATCACCCTGTCTCGAATCGTTATGCGAACTCCACCATGGTTTCCAGCGTGGCCTCCAAGAGGGTTTTGTGCTGCCCCATAGGGAGAGTAATATCGAATTCAATTCGCGCGGTTGTTACGCCCATCTCCCTGAACTTCTTCTCTAACGGAACATTGTCGGTTATGTGGGGAGAACACCATTTCTGGTTCATCAGGATAACGGCCTGGGCGTTGTACTGTTTGAATACGTTGAGAATGTAAGGGAACCGTCTGCGGGAAGGCCAGTCTTTGAGGGGACAAGGCGGCCGGTGATTGTAGCGTATTGACAGCGCCATGAGCCTGTCATTTTGAGGAGTCACGTCGTTGTAGAAGTACCTTAACCCCGTGCAGGTGTCCTCGATGACGAAGGTAGCGGGCAGGTTGAGTTCGTTTTCAACCATATGCATGAACCGGACATCGTCGTTTACACTTCCGATAAGCATAAGTCTGGTACCTGTTTGTCTTTGGCTGGACATGGTTGGCAGTTCGTCGAGCAGTTTCTGCAGCGCCTGGTTGTGCTCGTTCTTATCCACCATTTGACTGGAAAGCACGATATTAAGAGCGTCCTCGCCCGTGATGGGAGGATTCTCCTTTTTCCGGTACTCATAGACCTGCCTGCACAGCTTACGGTTGAGGTTGTGTATCTCTATGGCCCTATCCAGGTCCTCATCGGAAATGGATTTGCCGGTCCACTTTTCGATTGACTCCTTGAGAAGTCTCATTTCCTCCGTCAGATATTCAAATCTGCCCACATTCTGTGTGCCGTGGGGTATAGCTATGAAACGGGACCATTCCAGCGGGACGTTGTTCGACCATATCCAGAAGATCTGTCCTGTATGGAGGCAGGTCTGGGCCATGGTGAGACCGTCAATATAGTCGTACTTGCCGGTCAAGCCCTGACCCAGGCAGTCACGGCAGAAGGCGCAGGCAATATTGGTGGAAATATGAGATTCTACAAGGTTCGAGGCTTCATGTCCGCCGAAGACTCTAACGGGCAGGATATTGGCGGCGTAGAAGATTTCTTCAGGCAGATAGCTGCACAAATACCCCGCAACTTTTCCACCAGTTCTCCTCTTCCATTCCCTGGCGTATTCGTGGCGGTGTTTGGCCCAATCGGCAAACTTACTGAGGCTCCCTGACATAGCACCTACCCTGACTTGAATAACTCTATTGTATCATTTTTTGTCTGCAATATCGAATCAATTTATGGGCGCCAACCCAAGACTTTCCATAAAGGCATCAACCCGGTCCAGCACCTGGGCCATGTTCATTTCCCTGGGATCAACCATGTTGGATTCGTATGTTCCAACCGGAATGCCGGCTTTAGCGAGGGCCAGCCTGTCCTCAGCGACTCCCTGCGTCAGTGCCTCGCATCCGCGGTTCAGATGCAGCAGCACCGCGTCAGCATTCCACTCTTTCACCATGCGAAAAAGCATGGCCCTCTTCGCGTCCGGATAAACAATAGCGTCAAAGAGCGGCCAGTCCAGATACCACTCGGCCAGCACATTCAAGGCCTCCTGCCTGTTGCGCGGCTCGCGGCCCTTCCCTGCTGGGGTTCGTCTGGCACTTAGTGTGGCGTCAGCGTTTTCCTCAAAGGCCCCCGCTAAAAAGAAGGTGTGATGTGAGCCCAGGCTCACAGCGCCATATTTTTCCATATGGCGAAATATGTGGAGGAAGAACCAGGGCGGCTCATTGTCGTCTATTATCCGGCATCTTTCCACAGGTATTGCCGCAATCTGGTTATCAACCCTCCATTTAATCTCATCCCTGGCCATCCGGTAGAACTCTACCGCCTCATCCTCATGCCTCATTATTACCGACACAATGAAAAGTGGAAACATGGTCTTATGGTCGAGCGGCGCAGGAATGGTTTTATTGAGGGTGCAGATTTCTCCCCAGAGGGAACGCACCTCGCAGTCATTTCTCAGGGCCACCAGCAGTCTTTCATCGTCATACGGCCGGCCGGTGATTTTCTGCATCCACTCGATTAACTCGTTCATCTGGTATATCAAATACTGTTTGTTGAGCTCATTAGACCCTTCTTTCCTGGCAAATGGCCACTCAATGGCAAAGAAGGGAATGTCGAAATGCTCGCTGACCTGCTGGAACCATTTCGACATGGTATCGCACCCATGCATCTGCAGGCAGAAATCCGGCCTCGGAAATCTTCCTCCGAGTACGTAGCGGTCCAGGAACATCGAACCCCAGAAGTTCCGGGTATACCCGCAAAGGTCTCTAGCGAAGCCACGAGCCTCTACTGCTTCGAGGCATTCTTTGCTGAAGGTGGGGTCTATGCCCACCGCGCCGGCATACTCTTCTCCCCCAAGGTAAGCCATCGGACCGATTCCCGAAGCCAGCACCTGTGGCAATCCCGCGCTGCCTCCCACAATAAGTAACTTGCCCTTGCTTCTCGCCTCCCGCACATCCTGATAGTGCATGGCGCGCAGTTCCTTTGCCCTGCCGAAGCAGGATAGAGGCCGGGTCTCATACTTCTTCGACTCTCCTGCCCTCATCATAGTAACGGCTTTTCACCCCCAACAAATTTGAGCTGGTCGGACGAAGTCTGTTGCTCCACTCACGGAATGTGCTTCTTCAGGGCATACTCCATATCGTGCACTGGAATGACTATTTCGCCGAGGCTCTTTACCTTTAACAAGCTGTCAAATGCCTGCAGGCTGTTGCAATGGACGCCCGGGGTTATAACGGGCCATTTGGTCCGCATTTTTTCGGGCGGGAACAAATTGTCCTTTATACAGCACATTCCGCTGATAACGGCTGTGCCCTGGTCGGTCTCGACAGCCACGGCCTGGGTGCCCGGGCTGTGTCCGGGGACAAGGTGAACCTTTATGCCAGGCAGGACCTCCTTGTCACCGCTGACCAGGCGGAAGCGCAGGTCTTTCAGATAATCAAGGTTGTAGGAACCCGCGAAGACCGCATGAGGGGAGAACGCGAAGCGGAGTTCCTCTTCCTGAACTATCACGGTGGCCCTGGAACATCTCTGAGTATGGCCGCAGTGGTCATAATGAAGGTGAGTCTGAATTACCAGGTCAATATCTTCAGGGGTGATTCCCGCAGCAGAAAGAGTTTCTTCAAAAGAAGCTATGGATTCATATGGGCGGCCAAAGGCATAGCGCTGCATTGCCTGGGCAGATATGCCGGAGTCCACCAGGATTCTCTTTGATCCTCCCTCCAGAAGCCATGCAACCTGGGCAGTCCATATCTCTTTGTCATAGTCCAGAAAATAGGTCATATGGGCTTTGCTTACCAGGAGTTTCCCCATGAGGAGCGGCTTGATCGTATACGGCATAGAATTTACCCCTATCAGTTTACATGTACAGTCTGCAATCGCAGTTTTCAGTTTGCATTCCCGTCATCCCGTGATGCCCGCAAGGTCCTTGACCCGCCTTTTCTTCTCTTCAAAGTCCGTCTCACGGTAAATCACAATCTTCTGGTTTTGCATGGGCCCGCCAGAGTGATGCAGCGCCCCGGCTATTGGGCCCCCCACGAAACCCTGAAGGAAACGTATCGCCCGCATCCGGTCGGAGGTATCCACCTGAGAAACCCCCTTGAGGTATTTGTTTACATAAGGACCCACATCTTTGCTCTTCAGGTCCTTGAAGGACGGCAGCGTCACAATCAGTCCTCCGGCAATGTCAATGGCCATTTTGAGTATCTCATAATAGGCGCGGGTTGACTGGAGTTTGGCTATGTTGGTGAGCAGCCCGTCGGGAAGGTACGCTCCACTCGGAGTTGCTTTCCCATTTGAAGCAGCGCCCAGGGCCAAGCCCCACACGGTCTCAGATAAATAGGACATTTCGGTGAGCTTATCTATGACGTGGGCCGAAGCGGCTATACCATTATATTCCGCAACCAGTTTTGCGGCTCCAATCACCATGTCGAATATGCCGGGCCGGCAGCCGCACTGCCACATTCGGGCCATGGTCCCCATACGGCTGACCAGCATGCCGGTGAATTCCAGCTCGCCCTGCATGAAGATGCGCTCTTCCGGTACAAAGACATCATCGAAAACGGTAAGCGTTGTAGCGCCAAAATGCGAGGCAAACCTCCAGTTTCCCAGGTCTTCCGCGTCGGCAGTCATGGCGAAACCATCGGCCAGGTTATGCTGCATTATGTAGGTTATTCCCCTCGTGTCCGTGGGAATCGCAAAGGATACCGCATAGGGCCTTTCCTTCTCATCCTTCATGGCTTCACAAGGCAGAACTACGATCTCATCGGCTATCATGGGGCCGGTCGTATGAACTTTTGCGCCCCTTACCACGATGCCACCCGTCTTTCTCTCTACAATTCGCAGGTACAGGTCGGGGTCTGCCTGTTGGGTGGGGCGCAAGCTGCGGTCGCCCTTGGGGTCCATCATGGCCCCCGCGAGGAAATAGTCCTTCTCTTGGGCTTCCTTGAGAAACTTCAGGAACCGTTGATGGTAGGACGTTCCCAGCTTCTTGTCCATATCATAGGTAGTGGAATAAATTGCATTGACTCCGCCGAGGCCGGGACATTTCATGGTGCAGCTTCCCGTACGTTGAAGCAGCAGCCTCGCTTGCTTCTGTCTAAGCGTAAGGTCTTCTCTGCTCCCAAAGACGTTCAGATAGCGGTTGACCCTGTCACCGGTAAGAGACGATTGCGCCGTGAGGACATCTTCGCACTCTTTCTCAAGAGACAGGTCATGAGCCCGCGCGTTGACCTTGATATCGTACTTCAGAACGGGGTGTTCCAGGAGGTTGTCAATTCTCTTTCCCAGATGGTAGACTACGGGCTTCTTTTTCTTGAGGGATTCGAGGTATTCCTTACCGGTCCGCATTGGCCTCTCCTTTCAGCGGAAGAATACTCAAGGGCGGGTGCGTCAGTTGCTCCGGGGCGTTCCCCCGGACACCGGATGCAAACACATTGACACTGTATCAGCTTATCCTTATGATATTTCCGGAATGCTCCCCCCCTGGAATTGTTCATCGCCCAAAACAAATTCAGGCTGAATCTTTCCATAGTATATAGAAGGAGGGATGAAAGTGGCAAATTTCGTCTGGGATATGGAGACCGATGTGGTGGTTGCAGGATTCGGTAACGCCGGCGGAGTGGCCTCTATTGAGGCTCATGATGCCGGCTCCAGGGTGCTACTCCTGGAGAAAGGTACTTATCCCGGAGGCGCTTCCGTCCTTGCCGGCGGGTCTTTTAAGTTTGTAAAGAACTACGGGGAGGCCGTGAAATATTTCACGACGCTTTCCAGTGGAAGGGTGGATGGCGAGACCATTGAGGCCTTTACGAAAGGTATGAGCGAGATATTAGACTATGCACAGGACCTGGCGAAGACAGACAAGGCGGAGATACAGGTGGCACGAGAAAGGACGCCATTTGCCAGCGACGTTTATCCCTTTCCGGGCAGAGATTCTCTGGGAGCGTTCAGGGTAGTCCATATTCCTGGATTCAAGTCCTTCCCCTGGCTTTCCGGCGCCCTGAACTGGGGCCCCGCCGGATTCAAGATGATATGGGACAATGTGGAGGCGAGGGGAATCAAAGTGATGACGGAAACGCCGGCGCAGAGGCTGCTGAGAAACAGTTCCGGAGACATCCTGGGCCTTGTCGCTCTCCTAAGCGGGTCGAAGGGGAGAGAAATAAATATCAAGGCCAAAAAAGCCGTAGTCCTTGCCTGCGGCGGCTTTGAACAGAATGAGTTCATGAGGCTGCAGTATCTCCAGGGCAAGCCTTTTTATTCTATGGCGCCCCTGACTCACACCGGCGATGGCATAACCATGTCGCAGGAGGTAGGTGCGGCATTGTGGCACATGTGGCATGTGCATGGGTCCTACGGCTTCAAATTCGATGAATATCCCTTAGCCTTCAGGCACATTTTCAGCGGTCCGCGGAATATGCACCGCAAGATGTCCTGGATAGTTGTGGACAAAAGGGGAAGGCGCTACATGGACGAGTACCCTCCGGCTCCACAGGACCTGTCCCACAGGCCGATGGAGCTGTATGACGCCGACATGCCGGGATACCCCAGAATCCCATCATATATGATATTCGATGAAGAGGGCAGAAAGGCGGGTCCCATATCCCGACCCATGGGACTTCTGCAGTACTACTACGAATGGAGCGAGGACAACAGCAGAGAAGTTGAAAGAGGATGGATTCTGAAGGCCAACACGATCAAGGCGTTAGCGCAGAAGATCAGGAAACTGCCGGAGAATGAAGGCGTCATAGATGGAAATGTTCTGTCGGAAACGGTTTCTGAATGGAATGAGTGCGTGGACAGAGGAAGCGACCCTCTCATGAGGCCGCCTCAGACCATGGCGCCCCTCAAAACGCCGCCCTTTTACGCCGCGCAGGTGTGGCCAATCATAACCAATACCCAGGGTGGCCCGATGCATAACGGAAAGCAGCAGGTCCTGGATGTGCGTCTCAAGCCTATCCCGCGGCTGTATGCTGTGGGGGAACTGGGCTCTTTCTTTGCCCACCTGTACCAGTTGGGCGGCAACCTTGGAGAGACGATATCCTCGGGGAGAATAGCGGGCCGTAACGCCGCAAGGGAAGACCCATGGGATTAGTTCCGCTATCGCGCGGACTTGAAAACTAGAAGATATGAAGAATTGAGTAACAAATGAGTTCTACTGTACGTGTGCGCTATGCGCCCAGCCCCACCGGCCTGCCCCACGTGGGCAATATCAGGACGGCACTATTTAACTGGCTTTTTGCCCGCCACAGCGGAGGGTCTTTTATGCTGCGGATCGAGGATACCGACGTCGCCCGGACGGTCGAGGGAGCATACGAGGCCATCATTGGCAGCCTTCGCTGGCTGGGACTCGATTGGGATGAGGGGCCTGAAAAAGGGGGACCTTACGGCCCTTACTGTCAATCCCAGCGCCTGGCTCTCTATAAACAGTTTGCTCAAAAGCTCATTGACGGAGGGAACGCCTACCCGTGCTACTGTTCCCCCCAGAGGCTTGGGCAGATGAGGGAGGAACAGACAAAGAGAAAAGAACCACCCGGCTATGACAGGCGGTGCCGCAACCTCAGCGACGCAGAGAAAAAGGAACTGTCAAAGGAAATCACACCGGTGGTGCGTTTCAAGACCCCACTCGACGGCCAGACCACCTTCAATGACCTCATCCGCGGGGATATTACGTTCGAGAACCGGACTCTGGATGATTTCGTGCTCATCAAATCGGACGGTTATCCCACATACCATATGGCAAACATCGTCGATGACCACCTGATGAAGATTAGCCATGTGCTGCGGGCGGATGAATGGCTCGCCAGTACGCCCCGGCACGTGCTGCTCTATGCGGCTTTGGGCATCACCCCGCCCCTCTTCGCGCATCTTCCCATGATACTTGGTGAAGACAGGTCCAAGCTGAGCAAAAGACACGGGGCGACCGCCCTCACTGAATACCGGGACATGGGCTATCTCCCGGAGGCCATGACGAACTTCCTGGCCCTGCTGGGATGGGCCCTCGATGAGAAGACGGAGCTATTCACCCGGGACGAGCTTGTCAGGAACTTCTCCATAGACAGAATAGGCAAGACGGGGGCCATCTTCAGCCTGAAAAAGCTGGAATGGATGAATGGCATTTACATAAGGAAGCTTTCCGCGGCTGAGTTTGCGGACAGGGTTTTGCCTTTCCTGGAGAAAGGTCTCGACATCAACATACCAAGGCCCCTGTCCCGTTCCTACGTGGCGCAGATAGCACCTTTAATTCAGGATAGGGCCAGGACTCTGGTGGAGGCGGTCGATCTGAGCAGCTTCTTCTTTGTGTCCGATCTGGATTATCCCGGCAGTCTTCTTGCTCACCTCCCCAGAGACAAGGCCGCTCTCTCGCTATCCAGGGCAAGACAAATCATAGGAAGTCTGAGCGAATTCTCAGATGCCCATCTGGAGAGTGTACTGAGGCCTCTGTCCGAGGAGTTGGGACTAAAGACGGGTGACTTTTTTGGACTTCTGCGTGTGGCCACCACCGGAAGAAAAGCCGCCCCGCCTCTTTTTCAGACGATGGCTGTCCTGGGCAAGGAACGCTGCAGGGCGCGCCTGGACGCAGCCCTCAGAAAGCTGGAGCAGACAGCAGATAGTAAACAGTAGGGCTCCGCACTCAGGCAGATGCCGTGCCTGACTGATCAGATACGGCAGACAGCAAACGACAGGGGCTGAATCGCGATGAAGGATAAGCTCGTTTCTGGCTCAAGGGTAGGTATTATCGGTGGGGGACCGGCGGGCAGCTTCACGGCGCTGTACTTGCTGTGGTACGCCAAGCAATGCGGCTACTCTCCGGTGGTCCATATTTATGAACCCAGGGATTTCGCTGAGGCGGGGCCCCGCGGCTGTAGCCAATGCGCCGGTATCCTCTCAAGTTCTCTGCTCAAGAATATCAAGGAACTCGACCTGGATATTCCCCTGTCTGTGATACAGTCGAGAATCTCATCCTACCGGCTATTGAGTCCTTTCGGTGAAATGGTTGTGCGTAATCCTGAGATGGAAGATATTTTTAGCGTATTCCGCGGCGGTGGGCCGTTAAGACATCCTCTGGGCCGAGAGGCCAGCTTCGACAATTATCTTCTGGAAGAAGCCAGAAAACGAGGGGCGGAAGTGATGAAGGAAAAGGTCGATGGCTTTCAGACAAAAGCTCAGCCTTACATTCTTGTTCAGAACAGGTCAATTCCATATGACCTGATAGTACTTGCGGCGGGAGTGGAATCGGGAAGGATCAAGGCTTTTGGCAACAAGTACCGGCCTCCGCAAACCCAGCTCATGAGCCAGGACGAACTTTACGTGGCCGGCCGGGATGAGCAAATGCTCAGTTCAACTGTTCCTGCCTTTCTTTTTCCCGACCCGGACTTTGTTTTTGGCACCATGGTGCCAAAAGGGAAGTTCATCAATGTCTCTCTTCTTACACGGGGCAAGAGACCGCTGAGGATAGCCGACTTCTTGCGGGAACCACGGGTTGCCAGAATATTGGGTTCTGGCTATGAGAGAAGCTGCGGCTGCTCTCCACGCATATCGGTGAGAGAAGCCCGAAACTTCTATGACGATAACTTTGTGGCTGTGGGGGACGCGGCGGTAACAAGGCTGTATAAGGACGGAATAGGCTCGGCCCTTATTACGGCCAGGCAAGCTTGCCGTACCGCGATTTTTCATGGGGTCACGCGGAGAGATTTCAGAAAACACTATTATCCCTTGTGCCGCAGCCTGATTATTGACAACCGGATCGGATGGGTCATCTTCAACCTTCACGAGAAGCTGAAACGGTCGCGATCCTTTTTCTCCGCTTACTCCAGCCTTGTGTCCGACGAGTGGAAACAAACAGGGGAGAATCGTCCCTTAAGCCTCATTCTGTGGGGCATGTTTACCGGCAGCTACAGCTACAGGAGGATATTTCTGACGGCGTTCTCCCCGAGGGTATCTTTCAGACTTCTGCGCCGAGTTGTTCTTGAAAGGAGGGCAACACTGACCGCGCATCCGCCTAAGCCCAGAGTCCTCATCCTCGGAGGAGGTTTCGGCGGCGTTTATTCAGCGCTGCACCTCCATCAAAAACTTGGAAACGAAATACAAATCACGCTGGTAAACGACGAAAATTTCTTTCTTTTTACGCCGTTATTGCACGAGGTAGCCACAGGGGGAGTGGAGACCAGGCACATAGCAAATCCCATCAGGCGAATAAGAGGCAAGGAAGGATTCGAGTTCAAACAGGCGAGGGTTGAGTCCGTAGACCTTGCCAGGCGGAAGGTGACCACTGATTCCGGGGAAATCGGCTACGACTATCTGGTACTCGCGCTGGGCAGCACTTCGGATACGCCGGAGTTCGCCACGAACAAGAAGAATACTTACACTTTGAAAAGCCTGCGGGACGGGATGCTTATTCGAAATCACATTATTCGCGTCATGGAGAAGGCGGAGCATTCCTCCCCCACTGAGCAGAAGTCTCTTTTGACTTTTGTGGTCACCGGAGGGGGTTATACGGGCATACAGCTTGTTGCCGAAGTCCATGACTTCATCTTCCGCTCCCTGATAAAGAATTACCCCGGGGTAAGTGCGAAGACTACGAGAGTTATCCTGGTGCACAACAGTGAATACCTGCTGCCTGGTATGGATACCAAGATGGCCCAAATTGCCCAGGAAGTTCTTCAGAAGAAAGGCGTGGAATTGCGTCTCAACTCCAGTGTCACCGGGGTTTTAGACGACGCTATCGAGATAAACGGCAAGGAGATTATCGGTTGTCACACCGTTCTCTGGGCAGTGGGGAACAAAGCCAGTCCCGTGGTGGCCAACCTGCCCGTACAGAAGGACGAAGACGGCAGAGTAAGGGTTGACCAGCACTTACGAGTGGCGGCCTATCCCGGGGTTTACGCGCTGGGGGACAATGCTAACTTCTACGACCGAAAGACCGGCCAGCCGCTTCCGGCCAAGGCCCATTTCGCCGTAAGGCAGCCAGCCGTTCTGGCGCACAATATAGGGGCCGAAATCAAGGGAGGAAGGCTGAAACCGTTCTCTTACACATTGATGGCGGAGATGGTATCCCTCGGGTCCCACAATGCCGTAGTCAACATACACGGGTTTTACATGAGAGGGCTTTCCGCGAGGGCGATATGGTTGATAGGCTATCTACTTGTAATGAAGGGGGCCTATAACCGTACGCGGGTGCTGATAGACTGGCTGCTGGCCCTCGTTTACGGGAGAGACAGCACTCTACTGGACATAAGATAGTTTAGAACTTCAATGGGACGCTATGAAAGCAATCTGGTGAAGTATCTCGTGGAGAGCCACAGCGTAACGACCGTACCCAACAGAAGAACGCGAGTTGCGGCGGTCGAAACATCAGGAAGTTCCCGCACGAAGGGCGTGAACTGCCGGACGGCGAGGCTCGCCTTGTCTGCCGGGACTCTGGCGGTATCCTGCTTTACAAGGAATATCTCCTGGCTGGACAGTACCACATCTTTGCCATCCTCAGGATTTGCAGCTGCAACGCGGCTGGCTCCGTATCCTCCAAGAATAACGGCGAAAGCCACTACGGCGGCTATCATCCAGGGATAGAATTTCCTAAAATTGTTCACTATACTTAACTTACTATGGTATTTGGTTTTCGTATTCGCTTGCACACAATGACTTGAGAGCTAGTATAAATTGAAAAAATTAAATAGTTATAAAATTCGCCCTAAAAGTATTGCGATTTTATGACATTTGGTTTACATAAGAAGGAATGCGGATGCAAACAGCAACCGTCTGATGGTTCAGTTCAATGAAAGCCCACAAGATGAAGAATCACCTTCTTTGCGCCGAGATAGTTTTCAGCGTGGAGTTGATGAGGGAAGAAAGCCGTGGTTCTCACATAAGAGTTGACTATCCCTACCGGGATAACAAAAACTGAACCCTATCCCATGCCTTTTCCGGGGATCAAAGGGTAGTATCTTAGGCGCAACGAACTCAAGACCACACCCCGACGGTACGCCGCGCTTTGAGGACAGGGAATGTGAAACTAGGTCTTACCCTCCAGGCGCAGTTTGTCCAATAGGTCTTTTTGAAGGGCCTTTTTGTCTATTTTCTGTCCGGCGGCAACTGTGGGAAGGCTCTCCGCCAGTTCCAGCCTCTCCGGGAGCTTATAAGCGGCTATCTTCTTGCCCTTGAGGAATGCGACCATTTCGCCGAAATCTATTGTTTGCCCGGGCTTCAAGACAACGTAGGCGCAGGCCTTCTCTCCCATGACGGGGTCGGGCATGGTGACCACCGCCGCGTTAGCCACCTTCGGGTTGCTGAGCAGGTAGTTCTCTACTTCTGCAGGGAAGATGTTCTGCCCGCCCCTGATGATGATATCCTTTTTTCTCCCCACGATAACCAAGTTCCCCATCTCATCGAACTTTCCCAGGTCGCCCAACCTGCACCAGCCCTCCATGTCAAAGAGCCATGCGGTTGTCTGGGGGTCCCTGTAATATCCGGACACGGCATGAGGACCTCTGGAGAAGATTTCACCGATGCCCGTCCGGGTGACATTATTGCCGTTATCATCAATGAGTTTCACCTCTATGCCCACGTATGGCCTACCAACGGTCAACAGCCTGGTCTGCTGCGAATCCACGGGCCTCGTAGTAGCAATTCCCCCGCTGTCCATCGAACCGTAGATCTGGCAGACCGGCGCCTTCAGCTTCTCTTCACCTAATAGCCCCACGGCGTAGGGAAGCGGCGCGCCGGTGGACAAAATGACCCTCAAGTTCAGCTTATATTTGTCAACGTCCGGGTGGTTGGCCATCATTGAAAGCTGGGCGGGCACGACGCTGGCGTACGTAACCTTTTCCCTTTCCATAAGCTGCAAAGCCGCTCCGGCTTCGAAGCTCTCCAGCATAACAACCTTAGCGGCAAACTGGGGGGCGCCGAAATAAGCTCCCAGATTGGGTCCTCCCGGCGCGGGGCTCAATATGGCAAGTGTATCGCCGCGTACGGGACCGAACTCCTCCCCAGCGTGAACGCGGCTATAAATGGGCTGCTCCACGAACTTGGGTTCGCCGGTACTTCCGCTGGTCATGTTGATGAGTGAGAACTCATTGGGTCTGCATTTCCTGCTGTCTAAAAAGTCCGGGGGGAACTTAGTCTCAATAGGGCTGCGGCTAAAGGAATTGAGCGAGATAGCGTTTTCAGGGATTTCATCTCCTTGAATGATTATTCGACGGGGCAGGCCCAGTTTTCTCTGCAACTCCTTCACCATCTGGTAAAAATCGAAATTCTTGAAGCGCCAGGGGATGATGAAAGCTTTCGGTTCGGTATACCTGATTATTCGCTCCAGGTCGCCTTCCCGGTACGTTGGCAGGATAGGAAGGCAGAGAAGCCCGGCTTTTTCGCAGGCGACCCGCAACAGCAGCAGTTCAACACAGTTGGGAAGCTGGAGAACCACCAGGTCATCCCTGTTCAGGCCCAGGTCTATAAGTCCCAGTGCGGCCCTGTTTATCCACTGATTGGCCTGGGACCATGTAAGCCTAGAGCGGGAATCCGCCACAGCTTCATGGTCGGGATAGCGCAGAGCATTGTGGTCCCAGAAATCGGATAGAAGCTTGTCTTTCCAGTAGCCTTTCCGTTTATACTCAGCTATCTGGTCGTCTGAATATCTGCTTATTCTCATTGGCTTCAGTCCTACTTAAAACCCCATCTATTCCAGTTTTTCAGTACTTTTTCCTTGACTTCATCAGGATATATCTCGTTGAAGGAAACCCTCATGGGTATGTCGGTTTCCCTGGACCATTCTACTGGCCAGGTGCAGTCGAAGGAGGCTGAGGCGCCTCTTCCCCAGCGTCTTTCCTCGGAGCTGACGTAGGGAGTCAATGGTATATTGAAATCGGGATTGTTGATATTTATTCCGTTCAGAGGATGGCACTTGGTAGCCAGCGCATGGAGCACTTCGGCCATATTGTATACATCAACATCATCCTCGACGACGATAACCTTATACTGCCAGGCCAGCTCCGCGAGTACTATTCTTTCTATCCTTTTAGCCATGGCAAAGGTGACCGGTTTTACTCCGACCACAACAAGGTAAGTGCCTCCATGGGGTGGAAGATAAACGTCTGTCACAGGAATACCCTTTGCTTTCAGAAGCTTCTTGAATTCCGCTCCCCAGGTGATTGACATAAGTATATGGTCCTCGTCAACGGGCACCCCTGGATTCGACATGGCGATGATGGGGTCCTTCCTGTAGGTGACGGCATTTATGGTGCATAAGGGGCGCAAACCGCCGGCAGTGCGGTACCCGGGGAACTCACCAAAAGGTCCCTCATACACCTTTTCCGTGGTGGATATCTCACCCTCAAGAATTATTTCGGCGTGGGCCGGAACAAGAATGTCGTTCGTCTCGCATTTGATGAGCTCCACCGGTTCTTTGCGCATCCCGCCTGCATAGTCTACCTCGCTCTCCTTTTTCGGAAGCATCGTAGCAGCCATCATCGAGGAAATCGGGTCCGCGCCCAGCGCTATGGCAAAAGGCATTGGTTTGTTTTTGGGTTTGTATTGCTGATAGTACAGAGTTCCCAGGTCTCCGTAGCTGCGCCACAAGCCGGAGATGTGGTTCCTGTCAATTATCACGTGGCGGTACATTCCCCAGTTGGTCCAGTCGCTTTGAGGGTCTTTGGTAACTACCATATGCCAGCAGGCTATGTACCGTCCGCCGTCACCGGCATGTACCAGGGGAGCGGGAAACTCATGCAAATCAACATCTTCCCCGAACATCTTCTTTTCTTTGCATGGTCCGTTCTTTACCGTTACCGGCTTGATAGGATTCGCGAGCCTCTTTTCATACTCCTGAGCTATTTGCCGGGGAGAGGAATGGGCAGGCATGCCCATCGCTACCGCCATTCTCCTGAAGGTTGCCAGGGGGGAACAAAACAGGCGATAACCGGGCGGGTAGTTCTTGATTTTCTCGCAAAGAGCGGCCGGACCGCCGATTTCATCGGTGCGCCGGGCTATAGCCCCGGCTTCCATGTCCCAGTCCACTTCCTGTTTGATACGCACCACATCCCCTGTCTTCTCGAGTTCTTCTATGAACTGCCTGTTGTCTTTGAAAGGCATTTTGTCTCCTGTCTAAGTTTGTCCTATCTAAAGGGGGAAATCCAAATTGCTCTCCTATTGTAAGGGAGAAGCATACGGATGGCAAGGTGGCCAACCTCCTATGGCATCACATATTGCATCTGATTGACAAGTACCCGGTCGAGGCTCAGCGTTTCGGAGTATCTTCCGGCGGCGTCAAGCTTTCTTCTTATCGTATCGGGAACAATAGTGTGTTCCTTGTCAACCGCCCTTGATTCAACGATTCTGGCGACGCGCTCCCGGTCCAATGCCTGGCCTCTGGCTGCAACAGAATCGATGTAACCGGCCGGGTTCTTCATATTGAGAATGTCGGTGTGCAGTTTCAGCCAAAAACTTGAAGGAACATCGCCTTCAGCATATCCCGCGTCCGTGGCAGCAGTCCACAAATCCCATGTCTCTCCTGCGCGGAGGTATCCGGGCCCCCCGGAATCCCTCAGATTCAGATAAGAGACATTCGTTACGTAACCCCACCCAAATTTCTCCACAAGAACTCTCACACCGTAGGCCATAAATACGGCGAGGTCGAACTCCGGAGAAGAAGAGGCCCTCCCGATGAATACCCACTCATAATCCTTTTGTCCGTAAGTCCGTTGAATGGCGTAAATGCCGCCGACCTCCCTCAATATAATCGGTAGCACCTGCACCAGTAATCCCTCCCTCAGGATCACGTGCGCACGCTGATGGGAAGAAGGAAAATAATGAAAGCCGGCTCCGCCCAGGGAATATTCTTCCAGCTGTTCCGCCAGTCGCCTCTTTTCAGCGGCAGTCTTGCCTATGACCTCGCCATGCCTGGCATTGTACTCGTTGAAGGGCAAAACGCTGAAGTCCATTCCAGACCAATCTAATGGGATATTCCCCAGAACTTCCTTTGCGATGGCTACCACTTCGGCGATGTTCCGGCTGCTAATCCATGTTGAGTTGCCGGACATTTCCTGTATTGCCTGTTCCGCCGGAGACTGCGCGGCCCTTCTCGATGCAGGCGAACGCGCGACGGCCAAATCCACGTCAAGTGCAAAACTGCTGCCGGACCCGACCCGCGTTCCGGCAGGCTTTGCCGGGTCGACGGTAAGCTCGATTCTGTGCCTGCCGGACCTGACGCCGTTACTATGCACAACCTCATCCAGATTTACCGTGCTTACTCTCGCTTCGCCGGGTTGCATTTGCGGGACACTCTGACTATATATGTCCCTGCCATCAAATCCCAACCTGTAGAAAACGTTTTCAGCAGATCTTGGGCCGGTATTCGCCAGCGCAAAACCTACATGCCGGCCCGGTTGGAAGGGCACTCCTGAGCTAAGAACATTACCTGTATCGTCCAGGAGAACGATGGCGTCATTCCATCCCTTTTCCTGCAGAGGAATATAAGGAGCCGGAAACTGGCTTTCGGAAGGAATAGATATCGCAGTCAGGAAGGCATTTTTGGCAACACCACCCGCACCGGTGAAGACCTGAAAGAAAACAAACAGGGTCAACCCCGCCGCGACGACAGCCAGACCTGTCCGGCCGTTGCGGGGCGCCGTCGAATCCGTTGACAATTCAGAACATACTCATCCTAGCTCTGGCAAAGGGGGCAGTAGCAGGACGTCCTTCCTCTTATCTTTACCTTCTCTATCAAAGCGAAACATCTCTTGCATGGCTGCCCGGCGCGATGGGCCACCCAGAAAAAATCCTGGGCATTACCTTTTTTGCCCTGGGGGTCTCTATAGTCCATGGTAGTGGCACCGCGGTGCTTGATTCCCATATTCAGAGTATCTTCTATTGCCTTGTAGAGACGCTCGGCTTCTTCCCTGGTGATTTCGGCGCCGGGTTTCATGGGATGAATTCCCGCACTGAACAAAGCTTCATCGGCATACATGTTGCCCAATCCCGCGATAAAGGTCTGGTCGAGCAACAGTGCCTTGACCGGCGCTTTTCTCCCCTCGAGCCTGGAAAACAGGATTTCCGCGCTAAGCTCTCCCAGAGCCTCAGGACCGAGCGGGTCAGTTATCTCTTCCCTCTTTTCTGCGAGCCAAAGATGTCCGAACTTTCTCTTATCGGAGAAGACAAGCTTGTCCCAGCTATCAAAGGTGAACTCAACTCTTGTATATTTGTTGTTCGAGTTCCACAGAAGCTGGCCCGTCATTCCCAGGTGAAAGAAGAGGAATTTACCGTCGGAAAGCACAAAATAGATGTACTTTCCTCTTCTGAAGATATCGGCGATTGTTTTCCCGGCGAGATAAGATTTGAACCTGGGCGCTGTGGGTCGAGAGATAGAGCCGGGCCAAATAACATCTACCTGTTTGATGGTGCGTCCTCTCACCAGCGGCAGCAGTGCATTCTTTATTGTCTCTACTTCAGGCAGCTCTGGCATGCTTATCCTTTGCATTGTGAATTGCAGTATTATAAACCTTTGAGAAAAGTTTTGCCTATCGTGTAATCCCTCATTCTTTTTTGAGTTCTGCCCAATTGTTGCCCGTCTTTACATCAATTTTTAGAGGCACAGAGAGTTCGAGGGCCTTCGGCATGACTTCCTTTATCAGGTGGGCCATCTCTTCTTTCTCTTCCGGAGGAGCTTCGAAGAGAAGCTCATCATGAATCTGGAGGAGCATCTTTGTTCTGAGTTCGATCCGGTCCATCTCATCCTGCAATCTGATCATGGCTATTTTTATAATATCGGCGGAAGTACCCTGCACCGGCATGTTTATGGCCATGCGCTCCGCCGATTCTCGTATTTGTCTGTTAGGGTTGTTTATTTCTGCCAGATACCTTCGCCTCCCGAGGAGAGTTTGAACGAAACCCCGGTCTCTAGCCTCCTGTTTTGTCATCTCCACGTAATTTTTGACGCCCGGATATTTATCAAGATAGGCGGATATGAAGCGAGCTGATTCCTCACGCGTGAATTCTGTAGCCTGCTCCAACCCGTATTCACTCATGCCGTAGATAACTCCGAAATTCACGGTCTTTGCCACGCGTCTCATCTCAGGCGTGACCTGCGAAATCGGTACGCCGAAGACCTGCGAAGCTGTAGCAGAGTGTATGTCCTCGTCAGCTCTGAAAGCCGATATCAGTCCCGGATCCTGGGACAGGTGAGCCAGTACTCTCAAATCAATCTGTGAGTAGTCCGCGGAAACCATGACAGCCGGGGCGGGCACGATAAAGGCCTTCCTAATCCTGAATCCCCAGTCGCCTCTCACGGGAATATTCTGCAGGTTAGGCTCGCTTGAAGAGAGACGCCCCGTGGCTGTCACCGTCTGATTCAGACTGGTATGAACTCTTCCAGTTCTTGAGTTTATCAACGCTGGCAGGGCGTCCACATACGTGGACTTAAGCTTTTGCAGAGTGCGGTATTCCAGGACGTGTTTCACGACTGGAAAAGCATCTTTCAGTTCCTCCAGGATCGAGGCTTCTGTAGAATAGCCTTCTTTGGTCTTTCTGCCTCCGGGCAGTTTTTGCTCGACAAAGAGCACCTGGGCAAGCTGCTTCGGTGAGTTGATATTGAATTCGTGTCCGATTTCCGCGTAAATCTTCGTCTCCAGGGTGGCAAGCTCAGCTCCAAGCTCGCGGGACATCTCTCTGAAGAGATTTGCATCCAGGGACAATCCGTACCTTTCCATGCGATGAAGAATGGGAAGCAGGGGCATCTCCACCTCGCTGAATAGCTTCCAGAGGCCTGCGGCGTGCAGCTCCTTTTCCAGCAATTCCTTTAGCCTGAAGCATGAGTCGGCGTCGGCGCAGGCGTATTGGGAGACACTATCAGGGTGAACGTCTGCCATAGAGAGCTGTCTGGCGCCTTTGCCAATCAGGTCTTCTATGGGGGTCATCTCAACATTAAGACGCGTAAAGGCCAGGGATTTCAGGCTCAACGTCCGTTCCCCCAGCAAGTGGGCGGCTATCATGGTGTCAAAGCGTACACCTGCCAGGGACGACTGATGGTTTGCCAGGATGGACATATCGAATTTGATATTATGACCTGCCTTGGGGACTGACCTATTTTCAAGCAATGGTTTTAGAAGCGCGAGAGCTTTGTCATAGGGCACTTGCGCTGGAAAGCCGAGAGCTCGATGTCCGAGCGGGATATACCATGCCTCCCCCGGCCTGGAACAGAAGGAAATGCCGACCATCTGGCTGGACATGAAGTCCAAACCCGTAGATTCGGTATCTACGGACAGCATCGCTGAGGAAGAAAGTGAAGCAACCAGCCGCTCCATCGCAAAGAAATCGTACACTGCATGATAGTCACCCTTGAGAAGCTCTGCCGGGGGCTTTTCTTCGACCGCCTCTCCTTCTGAACTTCTCACCAGCGATTGCGGCATGCGTCTAGCCAAGTCCACAAACTCCATCTCTCTCAGGAAAGACAGAAATTTGTTCCGGTCATAGTTGATATTGCGACATGCATCCACATTAAGCTGTACGGGAACTTTCGTTTCAATCCTGGTAAGAGAACGGTTTCTGAAGACCATGTCTTTATGCTGCTTCAGGATATTCCTTAGTTTCTCCGGCTGAACTTCTTCAATATGTGCGAAAAGACTGTCCAGGTCTACATATTTCAGGAGCAGTCCTGAGGCGGTCTTCTCGCCTATGCCTGGAATATTGGGGATGCCATCAGAGGGATCGCCCTTGAGAGCTTTGAAATCCGCCATTTGCCCTGGCGTGACGCCGAACTTCTGTGCGACGGCCTGCTCGTCATATATTCTGACATCGCTAAGGGTTCTGCCGGGGGTCAGGACTTTGACGTTTGGTGAAACCAGTTGAGTAGCATCGGCGTCACCGCTAACGATCAATACCTCAATTCCCTGTTCGCTCGCCTGGCGGCTGAGCGTGCCCAGAACATCGTCCGCCTCGTAGCCGTCCATCTCATACACCGGCAGGCCCATGGCTTCTACAGCCCTCCTCACATAGGAAAACTGGCCGATCAAATCCGATGGTGTCTCTCTTCCGGCTTTATAATCTTCAAACATGTCATGCCTGAATGTCTTTGCAGGGCGGTCAAAAGAGACCGCAATGTGGGTAGGCTGGGTTTCCCGCAAGACCTTCAGAAGCATGCTGATGAAGCCGAAGACTCCGCTGACTGACTCCCCGGTCTTCTTCAATGTCATAGGCCGTCCGCTGGCGGCAATGGCGTGATACGCGCGGTGCACGATGGAATGGCCGTCTATCAGGAGAAGCAGCGGTTTTTCTGACGTCAAGTTCTAGCCTTTCTTCTCTCTTGACGCGGCATGAAGGGCGCCTTCATAGGCCCTGAGGGTGTGGTCGTTGAAAAGGACAAAGACCACTTTCTCCAGGGGAGGAGCCGTCCGCAAAAAATCCAGCACCGCGGTGACCGCTACGCGCGCGGCCTGCTCCAATGGGTAGCCGTATGCCCCGGTGGAGATTGAAGGAAAGGAGATACTCTTGATGCCATTCTTAACGGCGAGGCCCAGGCTTTCCAGGTAAGCCGAGGATAGAATGTCGGGCTCACCGCTTTGACCGCCGTTCCAGATTGGTCCCACTGTATGAATGACATGCTTCGCCTTAAGTCTTCCCCCACCAGTAATCACGGCCTGCCCCGGAGGAAGAGGCCCCATCCGGGCCCTTATTGTCTTGCATTCCTCAAGGATAGAGGGGCCTCCAGCCCTATGGATTGCGCCGTCGACACCTCCGCCTCCCATGAGAGTGGAGTTGGCAGCATTAACTATCGCTTCGGTCTCCTGCAGCGTAATATCGCCTTTTATGAGAGAAATGGCGGTAGCGCCAACGCTTATTTCCAATTCATGCCTGCTAGTTATTATTAATCCGCATAATGTATACTATTTTCGTTTACATATGTCAACAGGAGGGAACCGGCATGGCATTTAGGGACAACCGCCAATTCATTGCAAAGCTGGAAGAGACAGGCGATCTGGTCCGGCTTAAGAGGGAGATCGACTGGGATCTGGAAGCAGGCGCCATTGTGCGCATGTCCAACGAAAACAGGGGACCGGCGACGTTTTTTGAGAAACTGAAGGGCTATTCCCCTGACAATAGAATCTTCGGCGGCCCGGTGACGACAGAGAGACGTCTGCGGGTCGCGATGGGATTTGCGCCCGATACGCACATGTCGGAAGTTTACCGCAAGTATGAAAATATCATAGCTCATCCTGTAAAGCCCAATATTACCTCACGGGCGCCATGCAAGGAGAGGGTTGTTACGGGCAAAGATATCAATCTATATGATTTTCCGGCTCCTACGGTGCATGACGGAGACGGCGGCCGCTATATCGGGACGTGGAACATAGTAATCATCAAAGACCCGGATAGCGACTGGATTAACTGGGGAATGTATCGCGTTATGATACATAACAGAAGAACGTTAACTCTCCGCCTGCATATGCAGAATGACGGCGGCAGGATTTACCATACAAAGTATCTTGCCAGGAAGAAGCCGATGCCCGTTGCCGTGGTTATCGGCGCAGACCCCCTGTCCTCAATGGTGGCGGCTATACGGTTCAGCATGGGCATAAGTGAGGTGGAATTCGCGGGTGCTCTCCATCAAAGTCCCATCGAGCTTGTGAAATGTGAGACGAGCGACCTCCTGGTGCCAGCCCACGCTGAGATAGTCCTTGAGGGAGAAGTGCAGCCTGATTGCTCCGTTCCAGAGGGACCTTTTGGCGAGTTCACGGGTTACAGGACTGAATGGAGCTATCAGAATGTTTGCCGCGTGACAGCCATTACCTGTCGCAAAGACCCTATCCTGACTCTGGTTAACCCCGGGATGCCATTGAGCGAAGGCGCCATAGGACCGGCGATGGGCAGGGCTCTGAGGCTCAAGAAGGCGTTAAAGGCTAGCGGAATTCCTGTCACGGATGTCTATTTGCCGCCTGAGATGGCTGGAATGGTTGCCTTCGTAGGCGTGAAGAAGATGAACCAGGATAATCTGGCTACACAGGTGCATCACGTGATCGCTACCCAGGGTTCCAGAGAACAGAAGATAATCGTTGTGGACGAGGACGTGGACGTGTTCAACCAAACTGAGGTTTTCCATGCCTTCGCGACGAGGCTGCACCCCGGCACGGGCATAACTATAGAAAAGAAAGACATGTCTATGAAAGATGCCCCGTTTCTGAGCGCCGAAGAGAGGAAATGGAGCCGCGGGGCAAGCGTACTTTTCGACTGCACATGGCCCTCGATGTGGTCAAAGGAGGCGGATATCCCGCCCAAAGTGTCCTTCAAAGAAGCCTATCCGAAGGACCTTCAGGAGAAGATCCTGCGGGAGTGGAAACAGAACGAAGGCTAGCGGAGTTGCGAGCGGCCAAAACCGTAAAGGGGTGCTAGCCCCGCTGAAATATTTTTCTACGCGAAACGAATCAAGGGAGAGGGTTTTTTTAAAGGGGATTCGTTCCTTCGATTTTGTTCTTCTGAAGGGGATTCGTTCCTTTCGATTTTGTTTTGATTACTCTTTGCTCGTATTCGTTTCATCAATACGATCCCTTCAATAAACCAGCAAACAACGGACAGCTCCGTTCCGAGAGTCTTCGATAAACAGCAAACGAAAGACGGCAGGGAGCAGCTGCCGCCTCCGGCGACTTCAAGACGCCATCGAGCAAGCACCATAAGCGCAATGATTATTATGATCATCTGATTTTGAACAATGAGGTTGTTCTGTATTTTCATGAAAGATAACTTATAATAAGGGCTCGTTGATTAACCAAGAAGCTACTTTTCTTAGAAAGGGGAGTCTATACAAATGACCCCAATAATTAAAGGACTTGCGCCTGACTTACAGGAGATCAAGGCTCTTATTAACACGGCACAAGGAATAGAAAAAGCAGATATCGCGCTGACAGGCGGCAACCTGGTAAATGTATACACGGCAGAGATACAGGAAAACATCAGCGTAGCCATAAAAGGCAAAAGAGTCGCCTATACCGGCAAAAATATCGAGCCTTTGACAGGTCCGAAAACGCTGGTTATCGATGTCCGCAATAAGATAATTTCGCCCGGTTTCATTGACGGCCATCACCATATCATGAGCTACTCGACCGTGGAAAGCTTCCTCAGGGCTTCGATACCAAGCGGGACTACCACAGTTATCACAGAGACTATGGAGATGAACTTCTGCGCAGGCTATGAGGGCGCTCTGGAGTTTATCAAATCCGCGGAGGATCAGCCGGTAAAGATTTTTCCTACCGTTTCCCCCATGGTCTCAATAAGCGCCGGAGCAAGGAGCAGGGTTTTCGACCCGGAACTTTTTCGAAAGTTATTGCGACGGAACGACATCATTGGACTTGGCGAGACTTATTGGAATCCTGTAATAAGGGGAGAAGAAAGCCTGCTCCAGCTTTTTGACTGGACTCATAAGGGCGGCAAGAAATGTGAGGGACATACCGCAGGCGCAAAAGATGGAAAGCTGCAGGCCTATGTAGCGGCAGGAAACTTCTCCGACCATGAGCCTATTAATGTGGAGGAGACACTGGAAAGGCTCAGGCTGGGAATCCATGTGATGATAAGGGAGGGAAATAACAGGCAGGACCTGGCTGAAATTGCCAGGATATTGAAACACGGTATAGACCTGAGCCGCCTGTCCTTCTGTTCAGACGGAATACATCCATCTGATATTTTAGAACACGGATATATTGAAGCCTCAGTACAAAAGGCGATAGACGCGGGTTTCGATCCAGTTTCAGCTTTTCGAATGGGCAGCCTCAATGCCGCGCATCATTTCGGCCTGGATGATTTTATCGGTGGAGTCGCTCCCGGAAAGCTGGCTGATATAGTAGTATTGCCGGACCTAAAGCATATTAAACCGGAGATGGTCATAAGCAACGGAAGAATTATTGCCAGAAACGGCAAAGCTCTGGTAGCGCCCCGCCCCTATAAATATCCCGCCTGGTTCAAGCATCTGTACTCCATGTCACGTCCCGTGCGGGCTGAGGACCTGGAGTTAAAAATAGATTCAAACCGGAAAAGAGTCAGGGTAAGAGTAATCAATTACATTACCACCCTGGTTACCAAAGAAGATATTGTGGAACTTCCTGTATCCGGCGGCCAGCTGTTGCCGCAACCTGAAAAGGACCTGCTGAAAGTGTCAATCATAGATGGCAAAGACGGCCCTGAAAAGCGCTTTACAGGACTGGTGACCGGGTACGGCCTGAAAAGAGGAGCGCTGGCTTCCGGCTCTTGCTGGGATATTTTCGGCATAGTAGTTGTGGGTTCCAGGGATGACGATATGGTTGTGGCGGCAAACCGCCTCGTAGAGCTTCAGGGTGGCGCAGTACTTGTGGAAAACGGCAAAATCGTAACCGAATTCGCTCTGCCAGTAGGCACAACCGTGTCGGAGGACCCTCCGCTGGTCCTGGGTGAAAGGATAGAAAAACTGCAAAAAGAGCTGGAGGCCAGAGGCGTCAAATGGCCGGACGGCTTTCTCACTTTAAACACCATTTCTACTCCAGCCATCCCCCACTTTCGAATGTCTGAAGAGGGGTTGTACAGCATTCGTGATGCCCGCCTGGTCCCATTAGTAGTTGACTGAGATCTCACCATCACCAGGTAAGGGAAAGCAAGTAGTAGCGTATAATTACCGGGCTTGAAGAAGAAGTCGAAGAAGAAAGGTCAGACATATTAATTCCAGGTCAGGAAGGAGTAAATACTGTGGTAGAAAAAGAAGCACAGAAAGAAAAAGAAGCCGAAACAGCAGTACCTGTTAACCCGGACTGGGATGGGCCCAGGCATCAAGCACAGATGCAAACAGAAACTGCCCGCACCGGTAAAAAACTCATAAAAGGGAAGTCTATACCTTTTATGGTAAATCCCATGGCTATCACTCGCCCGTATTCCAACGACCGGATAAAAGGTCTGACTAATACCAACTGGACAATGTTTGTTCATGAAATCAGGACCCATTCCGGCAAGCATGCCCATCAGGGTGGCCTGAGCCTCTTTGTTCTGAAAGGCAAGGGGTATACAGTTGTAGATGGCCGCCGTTTTGACTGGGCGGATGGAGACCTCATCTGTTTGCCAGTCAAACAAGGCGGTGTGGAACATCAGCATTTCAACATCGATAACAGGCCTTCCCGCTGGCTTGCGCTTATTTATCATCCGTACCACATAATGATAGGCCGTCAATATGATATGAGGGAAACTAATCCTTTTTGGAAAGAGCCCGTAAAAAAAGAAAATAAGTAACTTTGACCCGCAACGCGGTGAACCGGCGCTTCGAGTGATAAGCCTAATTTCGAGTGCACTGCCCGGACAAACAGATAGCTCAACGCGGATAACGAAAGAAACCTGGAACTTTACGACAAACAGATAGCTCAACGCGGATAACGAAAGAAACCTGGAACTTTACGACAAGATGATAAACACAGTTGGTCTGCTAGTACTTAGTTGCACAAATCCGCGTCATGAAGATTCTTCGCTACGCTCAGAATGACAACTCTATCTTGTCACCCTGAGCAAAGCGAAGGGTCTGAAACATCGTCAACATTACAACTATCAATGCAATTAGGTACTAGGCAGCCGGTTTCTCTATGTTCTCCTTCGACGTTTCTTTTGCCGGCGCCGGCTCTAAAGACTGACTTAGCTTTGCGGACTGTTTTCGCGCTTTGGCTCTCTCCGTCCTGTTCTTTTGCACCTCTTTCAGTAACGGAGTCGGCTCCCAGCGTTTCCGCGCAATCTCAACAATACGATTGACGAGCGTTGTATAGCCTATGCCGGACTGCAGCGCGGCCAAAGCAAAGGCGCTGGTCCGTTCAAGATATGGATTGGCATTGACCTCAACGACAATTGGAATCCCATCAGCGGAAAGCCTGATGTCTACTCTGGCATAGTCCTGGACTTTCAAGGCAAAGGCTGCCTCCCGGCCAGCCGTGATCAAGCGCGCTCGAACCTCTGGAAGGAGTTCCGTAGCGACGACGGCATTAACGGCACCATATTGAGGACTGGCTGTATCCGATTTTGCCTCGTGACCGTAAATCCGTGGAAATCCGCACGGTAGTTTGCCAAAATCAAGCTCCATTATCGGCAATATCTCCATCGGGTCATTGCCCAGAATGCCGATATAGAACTCGCGTCCTTCGATGTATTCCTCCACAAGAGCAGGTACCTTCAGTTGCGTTTGGATAAAGCCGATACGTTCAATGAGCTTTGAATATTCGGTTACCAGGGATGAATCATCAATGCCCAGGGAAGTGTCTCCATGCAGGGGTTTAACAATCAAGGGAAAGCGCATCCTGCCGGCGAATTCGAGGTTGTCCTTGTCAAAGGTGGCGTAATTTGGAAAAGTTACGCCATGAAACTTCAAGAGTTTCTTCGTTACCGCCTTGTCCTGTCTTAATGCCATACCTGCCGGGCCAGTTCCCGAAAAAGGTTGGCCAAGCATGGCAAGAACGGCCGTAACATGCATTTCATACACATCGTTATCAGCAAACCTCTCACAGAGATTGAACACAAGGTCAGGTCGTTTGTCATCAAGTTTGTCCAGAAGTTCGCGTAAATCGTCACTTATGCCTATTAGTGATACTTTGTGCCCGCCTTCCGACAAAGCAGCGGCGACCTCGTCCACCACTTCGTCGTGCTTGGTTCCTTCCTGGTTACGTTCTTCCCAGAACAGGACAGAAATCCTGAGTTTATCCATCTCGTTAGTCTCCTTTACTACCAGGACAATGTCAGGTGTCTACAAATTGACCCCGGTACAAGTAGTTCATGACCAGTGTGGTGATGAACACCGATGCACTCACCATTTGTGTTGCGGTTTGTTCAGTCTCTATCTTGAGCCCGAGGTCCTGGACGCGCTCCAGCAATTCATCAGCAAGTGCACTCAGGAGGTCACGGTTAATACCGGTCCAGTGATTCACTTCCCGAATCAGTTGTTTGCGATTCACCCTGAGGACATCCGCCGCCAGTTGTCCCTGCTCCGCGGGGAACAGCCTTCGCAGGTCGTTGTTAAGAGTACGATGGAGGTTGAGCTTAATGGGGTTAGTATCTCTACCAGTTTCGTACCATCTATCCAGAGTCATCGTTAACTCCTGCACCGACATATGCTGCTTCTCATCAGTAACGATGGGCGGCTTCTGACCGTATTTGCGTACTATTTTATCAACATACAATAGTTTAGCCAGAGCCGGAGTGTCAGCGTATTGTTTCTTCCAGTCAGAGCCAGGCGTGAGCCATACAGCGAAGGTTTCCGAAAAGTCCTCATCAGGATGTTTCTGTGCGTACCATCCAGGGATATGACGCACAAATCTGGCGCTAAAAGGTACCGGGTGATAATTCGCACTATATGGTCGTGAAAATTCCCCGAAGAGGCGGCGCCACCCTATCGTGGTATAGAGGCGATATGCGTAATTGAATGCGTGTCCGACCTCATGACGGAGATACATCATCACCTCCGCGTCCTCTTCAGCTTCAATTCCAGTCAATTGACCTTCCAGCTTATATAATTCCGGGTCTGCCAGGTAGAATGGAATGCCTATCACGGGAACCCCATGGGGACATCCCCATTCATCAGCCAGATAAGTTTTTGGCTTGAAGGAGATGCCTGCTTTCTGCAGCTCCTGGTAGAGTTCCCCGATAAGGGCCTCAAGTCGCGTGCCCTGGATTTTGAGCGACAGGTCACAAATCTTCCGGGACAACAATTCTTGTTGCTCTCTATTCAGAACTTTTTTCCCTGGAGTTTCACGGAATTCCAATGGGGTTATACTTTTCGCAACGGTTTTACTAACTCGCATTTACATAAATCAATGAATATCGATTTCATTCCTTCCGGAAGACTCACGCATACTGCCACCAGTTTTCATTATATATTGTTTCCAAACTTATTTTCCAGGCTTTGTTGCAGATGACCGTGGAGGGCGCACCCAGGGGCCAAATTCATTAAAAAACAGCAGGGTTGAAAGTTTAGCGCTTCTTCAATATGATGAGGAAGGAAGATACTGACAGAACAGGTTTGGTGGAGTCGATTTGAGCGGGATTCCTGGCTGGATTGCAACGTTCATAGTGACGTTGGTTGTGAGCATTGCCGGTTCCCTCCCGGTGTTCGCCCTGGGCCTGATTGTCCATGAAGCTGTGAGTAACAGCCTGACCATGATAGTAATGGGGCTTCTGGCGGGAATCAGTTCAAGCTGGCTATCCAACCTCTTCAGAATCGGCGGCATGCGGAGTCGCCTGCTGCATATTGTGGCAACTTCCGTGATAGCAGCGGCAATCCTGGCCCTCGCCTACTTCTTCGTAAGCATGACTCCCGCCGTTTCGGCATTGCGCAGACTATTTCCGGTCAACATTTTCTTACTTGTAGCATGGGGTGTACTTTTTTCAGCGAGCGCATGCCTCGCAGCCTGGCGCTTTCGCAGTCCAACAAGTAACCTGAAGCGGGACACTATTGCGTCTCTCGTTCTACCTGGACTCGCGATAGTGGCTATCGTGATGACAATTGCTATCGCATCCCTCTTCGGCTTAACCGGAGCCTAATCTACAAGATTTCGCAGCCGGCCTGACTAATCCAGCAACATCTGCAGTTGCCTGCCGTTTTTCACAGCATAGTCCCCATAGCAGTTGTTCATGAGGACGTGAACCTGGGAGGCCCAGGTACCCATCTCTTTTATTCTGGGCGCCCATTCCCGAAGCTCATCCTCTGTGTAGAGATATCGAAAGCGTTCGGTGGCGGTCTGTCCAGCCGGAGGCGCCCACCAAAATCTGGGTCATCAGCACCCCCTTTATGCCGGTATTTTACCGCACAAAATAAAGGTTGATACCTTCACGCGTCTGCCAGACCTTGTTTCAAGGCAGAGTCTCATGTACACTTCCATATGGACAGGGGAGGTCTGTCGCGGCTACAAGAAAGATACGATGCACCATTCATTGAGGTTTTACAGCAAATACCGGGAGATATTCCTCAGATACTATATCTTCCAGGCAAAATGGACGCGCATACCACTCATAGGCAATGTGGTACGGGCAGTGGCAGAGGCATACGGCAGGAACTCACATGGCGCATATCTCCTTAAGATGGAGGAGGCGAATCAGCTAATAGATTTATCGCGCAAAGTACTGCGGGGACCCTGCTCGTGTCGGAAAGTATTCAAGAACTGCAATAATCCGGTAAACGTGGAGATAATCATTGGTATGGGCACGAATGTCTTTACCGAGGAGAGGCGGGCTGACTACAAAGAGATCTCCAAGCAAGAGGCAAGAGACATCATCCTTGATTGCCATGAAAGGCATCTCATACATACCGTTGTGAGGTGCGGGGAGGATTTCTACGCCATATGCAATTGCTGTCCCTGTTGCTGTGTACCGATGAGGCTCAAGCAGAACTACAGAATAGGCAAGGCTTTGGAGAGGATGGATAATATTGTGGAGGCGTTCAAGAGGAGCCCCGCCCTACAGTCTCAAGATTCCGGCGACTGCTAAAGGTGAACAAGAAGGGTGAATGTATGATGGCGACTACTCCCGCGCTTTCATGCCGATGTTTGTCCGGTGGTGAATCATTGGCAGCACTGCAATCTGGCTGATAAGGTCAAGTAACATCACACCATTCTCGCATTTGTGCAACTAAGGGCTGGAATTTAGGCTGCCGCGGCGGCTTTCTCCCTCACAATGGCCATCTTCCTGGCGGGGCCGGAAAAGAAGTAGCCAGAACCGCCCTCGCTGACTACCTGGAGCAGCCTGTCGGGGTCGTTGATCGCTATTCCGCCCATCACGGTGACGCCCCTCTTGAAGAACGGGGCTGGCCACATGCTAGCCGTGGGGCCGGCCAGGACTATCTCCCTGGCCCCGGTGCACATCGCCAGAAGCTCGTCCAGACCTCCTTCGACCATAGAAGACCCGGTGATGATGACTATGTCGGCCTGCGGCATGACCTCAGCCACCGAAGCGGGTGAGCGCCACATATAGCGTTCCTCTTCCTTCAGGGCCTGCGGATGTTTATCAACTATCAGAAGTTCTTTGGTTTTTTCCTTGAGGCGCTTGATGAATGGAACGAAGGCGCCTACCATCACGACGCGGTCGGAATCTCTGAAATCGATCTCTTCCAGGGCATCAGCCCCTTTGAAGAGGCGGGCATCCCTGAGGCCCTGCTCCCTCATCATCAGGGCGGAGAGCGCGTTGAGGACGGATATTCCAACTGAGCGCTTCATGCTGTTATCGCTTTCCGCCAGCTTAATCAGCTCCAGGGCGGGCTTTCCCTTCAGCTTTCCGGAGGCAGGCATCTTAGCAGCGGAACGGGGGCAGCAGACCGTATCTTCCATATCTCTCGGGGTGAAGGCAACTCCGGCGTCTCCGGTAGAAAGCCTGGACGCTGTGTAGAAGACTCCAATACGAATGTCATCAACCCGTATGTCTTTGCCGGCAGCATAACCTTTCATAGTCTTTATGAGTTCCTGAACGATGGTCATCTGCGTGCGCACCTCCAACTAAGGTTTACCACTTTTAATGATACCACCTCTTTTTGACGTTGGGATATGACATTAATCACTCCCTCACCCTAACCCTCTCCCTTCAGGGAGAGGGAACCTTTTGTTTGAAAGGGGCGAAGCCCCTTTCCGACCCTGTACTGGGCCGGGCACGGCACGCCGTGCCCCTACAAGTCAGTTTCTGGTCCAGTAATTGCTAAGGTTCCGCAATGCTGCTGCCGCCCTGTCAAGCGTCGGAAACACCGGAATCCCTGCCTGCTCCAATTTCTTTTCCAGAGCCTGCCGTCCATTTTCTTCCGTTCCCGGGATACTCACCACGGCAATTGGTTTGCTCTGGCTACTTCGCAGCCTTATCAGTATCTCGTTGACTGCCTCGACTCTGGTCAGGTAGTTAAGCTGAAGGAAGTTGCTGGTCCTCTCGTGGAAAACCAGCATATCAATCGCAGGGTCGTTCAGCACCGCCGAAAAGCACTCATGGAGTATATCGGGCGGCAGAGATCCGCCTCCCACGTCCAGAGGATTATGAACAATAGTGCCTACAGCAGCCAGCATGCTCTTGAGCCGCTTCTGGGTGTTCTCATTCAAAACGGGAAGCTTAAGTCCAAATCCAGCCAGAACATCGCTGGCCGTTACACCTATTCCGCCGCCGCCGCCGGTAATTCCGGATACAAAAGCAACTCCGCTGCCCTGCCAACGGCCCAGCTGCTGAAACGCAAGAAGCGTATCAACCATCTCCTCGACGTTATCCACCCTGACGGCTCCAGCCTGTCTCATGGCCGACGACCAGAGGACATAGGACGACGCCAGAGAACCGGTATGAGAGGCCGCTGCCCTGGCCCCGACCTCCGTCCTTCCGCCTCTCCAGACAATCAGAGGCTTTTTGTGAAAAAGCTGCCTGGCCACTTTTAGAAAACGCGGCCCCTGCCTGAGGCCCTCCAGGTAGGCGCCAATAATCGTTGTATCGGGGTCTTGAGCAAAATATTCCAGATAATCCACGCTGTCGAGGTCACTGCCGTTTCCGAAACTTACGAGCTTGTTGAACCGAAGTCCCCTCGGCATGCCCATATCCAGACTGAGGCCACCCAGCCCGCCGCTCTGAGAAAGGAACGCAACAGGGCCCACTTTTCCGATATGGGGAGTCATGCCGTAGGGCAGGTTCACGGCGGGGGAATACACTCCCATGCAGTTCGGACCGACGATGAGCACTCCTCCGGACCTGGCCTTCTCCACAAGCGCAGCCTCCATTCTGAGGCCCTGATCGAGTCCCGTCTCCCTGAAACCGGCGGTATATACCTGGGCCGCCCTGACACCCTTGGTGATGCAGTCATCCATAGCGTCCATGATTGCCCTGGCCGGTACTGCAACGATGACATTTTCAACCTCGCCGGGGATGGACTTCAAATCGCGATATATCTCGTGATCGTCCACGCTGCCTCCGGTGGGATTGACGGCATAAACCTGGCCTTTGAAGCCTGCCGCCAGCAGGGCTTTAAAGAACTTTGTTCCCGCGTTCTCTCCATTAGCGGAGACCCCCAGTACCGCAATGGACTTTGGATGAAAAATGTGTTTGAACTCGTCGAGCCTTGACCGGTACATGTTAAAGTATGGCCTTCTTTTCCTTGAAATTCGCGATGTCTTCCCACCCGAAGCCCAGGTCCAGCAGAATTTCTTCCGTATGCTCTCCAAGTTCCGGGGTGCCAGAAATTATCTTCGGAGGGGTTTTGCTCATGTGTACGGGTTCGCCTGTCACGTTGATACGTCCCTGGGTCCTGTGCTCGGTTTCGACGATGTACCCGTTAGCGAACGCCTGGGGGTCACTGGATATTTCCAGGTAGGTGCGCACCGGGGACCAGTGGACATTGTATCCCTTCAATATCTGTTTCCATTCGGCCATGGTCCTGGTGGCGAAAGCAGCATCGAGCAACAAGATTAATTCCTTGCAGTTTTGCTGTCTTTTGGCATGGGAATTGAAGCGCGGGTCTTTCTCCCATTCCGGTTTTCCCAGCGCCTTGCAGACATCGGGCCAGTTGCGGTCGGACTGTTTGCTGGCTATCTGGAACCACAGACCATCCTTTGTTTCATAATCATTGCACAGAGGATTGGAGGTGACGAATCTGGTCTTCCGGGGAACTTCTTTTCCGGTGGCTATGGCCGCATGCAGGCTGAGGCCGCCCATGTCCAGCAGACTGCCCCAGAGCGACACACTTACCAGTTGCCCCTCGCCCGTCTTCTCCCTGTGGAAAAGGGCCGAGGCGATGGCGAATGACATTGTCATTGCCGAAATGTGGTCTCCAAATCCCGGCTCACACTGGACCTTGGGGCTTCCGTCTTCCCCCATTGTGGACATGAGCCCGCTTGCGGCCCATGCGCTATAATCAAAAGCCCCTTCGTCTTTGTTCGGACCGTTGATTCCCCAGCCCGTGCCCCAGGCATAAATAAGCCGGGGATTGATCTTATGCAGCGTTTCATAGTCCATTCGCATCTTCTTGAGAGCCTTCGCCCGGTAATTGGTGGTAAACACATCCATTCCCGCCACCAGCTTGTGCAGAATAGCCTGTCCTTCCTCAGTATTGCTATCTACAGCCAGGCTCTTCTTGTTCCGGTTGTTATTTTCGAAGGTGTAGTTGAAGTCAACCACAGGGAGATGCGCGGCGCCCGCGGCCCGCATCGTATCGCCGCCGGCGGGGTCCTCCACTTTTATCACGTCGGCCCCGAAATCGGCCAGATGTACTCCACAGTACGGAATAAAGATGAACTGGCCCATCTCCAACACTTTAATTCCCTTGAACGGCATGAATGTCCTCCCTGTTTACTTCTTCTTGTCCTGTATCGCTTTCAGTACTTTGTCGGGGGTTATGGGCAGGTCCGTCATTCTTACTCCTATGGCAGCAGACACGGCGTTGGCCGCCGTCGCCATGGCCGCGGAGGCGATGGACTCGCCTCCACCCTTGGCGCCAAAGGGCCCGTAAGGGTTTTCTCCAACTATGGATTTCATCGCGAAGGAGGGAATCTCCATAGCAGTGGGTATGAAGTAGTCGCAGAAATCAGCATTAAGAGGCTGGCCCGCGCTATCTACTATACACTGCTCATAGAAGGCCTGCGCGTAATGGGCGAGGCCTGTTCCCTCCATCTGGCCCTCGAGCATCAGTGGATTGATGGGCTGGCCGTTATCCGTCACCGCCCGGGAGTCCAGCATTTTCACCATGCCCGTCTCGGGGTCCACTTCCACCTCCAGGGATACTGTGGACGCGCCCTCGCCCGGGGTGAAGTGTCCCCCGTCGCTCTGAAGGTCAGTGTGACCTGTCTGAACGGCTCCCCACGAACCCCGCCCGTATATGGGTTTCCCGTGCTCGAAGTCGGATTCGCGGGCAACGGCAGAAAAAGCCGCAAAAACACCGGGATTGTCCTTGTAAAACACCTTGCCGTCTTTAAAGACAATGTCCGCGGCAGGTATCTCAAACATCCTGGAGGCAACTTCCGCCAGCTGTCTCCTCGCATCTTCGGCGGCGACCCTCACGGCATTGCCCGCCCAGACGGTGGTTCGGCTGGAATAGACACCTTCCTCGAGAATCGAGGTCTCAGTGTCTTCAGTGGCAACAGTGATATCCTCCAGACGCAGGCCGAGCACCTCGGCAGCTATTTGAGCCATGACCGTGTCACTCCCCTGTCCCACCTCTGTACCGCCCTGAATCACTGTTACGCCGCCATCCTCCCCAATCTTGATTGCCGCGGCGGAGGCCCAGTGTCCTCTCACCCGGGTGCCGGAGGGGCAGGTGGTACAGGCAAATCCTATGCCGCGATTGGGAATCTTCTGCGTCTTCTTCTCTTTCCAGTTGACGAGTTTTGACAACTGCTCTATGGTGTCCCTGACGATGAAGTTCTCCATGACCCGGCCGTTGGTTGACTTTTCGCCATCATAGAGGGCATTCTTAAGCCTTATATCAAGCTGGTCTATGCCGAGCTCGTCGGCGACGGCGCTCAAGGCAGATTCGAAAACATACCTGGCTACTACAGCAGACTGGCCTCTGAGCGCACCGCAGGGCGACTTGGTGGTATAAATTCGATGGCCCTCATAGCGGGCGTTGGGTAAACGATACGGAGCTAGAAGGGAAGATCCGAAGATATGGAGGTTCAACGCGCCGACGCAAGCATAGGCGCCTCCCTCGAGGTAGACCTTGCAGTCCACGGCCGTCAACGTCCCATCCTTCTTCGCGCCGAGCTTTATCCAGGCGTCCTTCGAATGCCTCTGCCGGTAGGCGCCCAGGATATCGGTGATATCTACAACTATCTTGACCGGTCTACCGGTCTTCCTGGAAAGAATGATCGCCGCGAAGTCCAGGTCAAAGGGGTCGTGTTTGCCGGCGAAGCCAGCGCCAATATAAGGATTTGTTATCCTTACCTTGGAGAGAGGAAGGTTCAGGGCGCGGCACAGGTGACGCCACGTTATGTACGGGCTTTGTTTGGAAGCCTGAATCTGGACTCTGCCGGCACTGTCCCATTCGGCCAGTACCGAATGCGGTTCAATAAAACCGTGGCTTACTCTCTGGCTCTTTACTTTTAGCTCCTTAACACAATCGGACTCCAGAAAACCCTTCTCCACATCCCCATAATGAAAGTTTGCGCTGAAGGCGGTGTTTTTTTTGGCATTCTCGTGAATGAAAGGCGCGCCATCTCTAAGCGCTTCCTCAATCGTGAGCACAGGCTGCAACACCTCGTAGTCCACCTTGATGAGATGGATGGCCTCCTCAGCAACTTCCTCATCCACGGCCGCAACGGCGGCCACTGCTTCACCGACATGCCTTGTCTTCTCAGTGGCAAAGGGAAGCTGGTCTCTGGTCTGGGGTATGAAACCGAATTTGATGCCCGGAAAGTCCTTACCGGTGATTATTCCTCTTACTCCGGGCAACTTCTCCGCTCTGGAAGTGTCGATATTGAGGATTCTGGCGTGAGCATAGGGGCTTCTGAGGAGTTTGCCGCGGAGCATTCCCTGAATGGTAATGTCGTCCGCGAAACGCGCCGATCCGGTTGCTTTGACAACGGCATCGACACGGGGCAACCGCTTGCCTATTACAGAAAGTTCGGCCATTATGTACCTCCAAGTTATTGTGAGGGGGTTTAATAACCTCTCACCCTAGCCCTCTCTCCTTACAAGGAGAGGGAATTTCTTTTGTTGAAAGGGAGCACCGCCCCTTTCAATTCCTGGTTTAGACAACCTATCATACCAAATATCGGGGGAAGATTCATAGCGGGGAGCACGGTGTGGAGCAAGTAAGCGAGTAGCGGCTGTATGCTGAACTCCGGCGGTCCCGAGAAGCCGGGAGAAGATTCTCCCCGCAGCAAGGAAACGCCTGCGTCTCGGGACCGGGCCGGAGCTATTTTATTAAGTTGTCTAACAAGTAAGTCAAAAAGATGAGATTTCCAGAATCTCAAGAGCTCAGAAGCCAGCGAATATCTTGTTTAGCTGCTCCCCTATCTCATCTCTCATATTGACATATTTCTCTTTGTAGTTGAGCTGATAGAAAACACCCTCTTTGGGGCGCATCTCGGGCAGGAGGTGGTCCACAGGGGCATCGAGTCGCCGGCTGGCGTAGCCCGAACTTGTGGTCCAGATTGCCTGAGCCTCCTTGCTGAGGAGCCAGTTAAGAAATACAGTAGCTGCGTTCGGGTGCGGAGCCTTGTCCATGTAAATCACCGAGCCAAACGACGCTGAAGCGTAGGAGCCTTCTTTCATATTGTTCGCCCAAGCCAGAGGCAGACCGGCTTTTTGAAGGTCAATAATCAGGGCCACATCGGGAGAAAATACGATATTGTATTTGCCCCTGCCCACTTGTTCCGCCATCACCCTCTGGTCCCTGCTCAAAACCACGCCGTTGGCGGCTATCGCCTTAATATACTCCAACCCAAGGTCCGGGTGAGAATACCAGAAGGTCGCCTGCGCGAGTCCGGACCCCGCTATCCTCGGATCCCAGTAAATCATCTTGCCTTTCCATTCGGGTTTGGTGAATTCCCAATAGGAAATGCCATCCATCTTTTTAGGATCTACGAGGCTGGAGTTAAAGACAACCCGGGCGCTGGTGTTAATTGTAAAGACAAGGTTAATCTCGTTGGTATCGTCAGCAAAATCCAGCCTTCCCTCGAACCACTGCTTCGGGTCCTTGACATCCGGGAGAATAAGATGGGGCTGAATCGGCTCCGCGAATTGTCTTAATGTTGAAAGTATGGTGGTAGTGCCGCCGACGTGCAGATCAACCTGATATATTCCGGCTCTTCTCTCCGCGGCTATTTTCGGACCGACCTGTGACCCGGTCATTGCGACATAATCGAGGGCTATGCCGGGATACGCCTTCTGAAAAGATTCTATGAATTGAACCCTTGTCTCTGCAATGGGAGGACCATACAGGACTATTTTTCCTTCCTTGTTGGCCCCTTTCAGTATCTTGTCCCATTCTGCTTCCCATCCGGTCTTCACCACCGCCGGTCCCGAGGGAGCCGCGGTAGGTACTGTTTGAGGCGCCACGGGAGCCGGTTTCTGGGAACACGCTGCCAGAACCACCAGAACCGAGGCCAGAGCCAGCCACATTATCTTATTGATTCTCATTGGGTGCTATGTTACTCCTTTTCCAAAATCCCGACCAATTTACATAGACCTGACATCGCAAATCCTGATTGCTCCGGCAGGTTACATCAGGTCAGGGCCTCCATTATAACAGATTGCCGCCGTGTTGATAAATCCCGTCCTGCAAGTTTGCAATCGCCCACGATTCCTGTTAATATTTACCGTCAGTTGGTCCTTTAAATCAGTCCAGTGAGGCTGGTAAGGGGAATAAATGAAGATAGAGACTTATTTATTCCGGGTTCTCGCGCACAAGAGCCTCTTACCATCCTCCGGTAAGGGGTTTTTTTATGCCTGAAAAAGTTATACTCACCTCCGACGACATGGCGCGAGCCCTTGTACGGCTGGCCCATGAGATTGTAGAGCATAACAGAGGGCACAAAGACCTTGTTTTTGTGGGATTGTTAACCCGCGGGGCTCCCCTGGCCCACAGGCTGGCGAAAACCCTCGCTATTCATGGGGCCGCTGACATTCCCGTCGGCACACTCGACATCAGCCTTTATCGCGATGACGTTTCTACCGCCTCCCTGCAACACCAGGTGCGGCGCACTGAAATACCGGTAAGCGTTAACGAAAAGAACATCGTACTGGTCGACGATGTGCTGTACACCGGGCGAAGCATCCGGGCGGCCATGGATGCCGTCATTGACCTGGGCCGGCCACGGAGCATTCAACTCGCGGTACTCGTTGACCGCGGACACCGGGAACTTCCCATAAGAGCGGACTACGTAGGGAAGAACGTGCCTACCGCTCTTACGGAAGAGGTCATCGTTCGCCTGATGGAGACCGACGGCAAGGACGAAGTGGTTATCGTGGGCAAGGAGGATTGAACGGGATGAGAATCGAGGAAGCGACTATCCTTCCCAATTCCGTCTGGAAGCATCGATCGGTCCTCGACCTGGACGATTTTACCCGCGAGGAGGTGGAACTGGTTTTCCATACGGCGGACGCGATGGGAGAAGTCCTGGGCCGGGAAATCAAAAAGGTGCCAACCTTGCGGGGAAAGACCGTCGCCACTCTTTTTTACGAAGCCAGTACCCGGACCAGGGTTTCTTTTGAACTTGCGGCAAAAAGCCTGGGAGCGGACATTTCCAACATCGCGGCAGCTACGAGCAGTGTGACCAAAGGGGAAACTCTGATAGATACGGCGCGGACTCTTCAATCCCTTGGGATAGACCTCATTATCATGAGGCATTCGCAGTCCGGCGCTCCGTATCTGGTGCAGGATAATGTTGAAATCAGACTGATAAATGCCGGAGACGGCTGGCATGCTCACCCCACCCAGGCTCTGCTGGACCTGTATACAGTCATGAAGCACAAGGGAACCGTTAACGGTCTGAAAATAGCGATCATCGGCGACATACTGCACAGCCGTGTAGCCCGCTCCGATATATTGGGACTATCCCTGATGGGAGCCAGCGTCTTCCTGTGCGGCCCGGCTACGATGATACCACTAACCTGGAGGCATTCGGAACCGAGCGCCGGAGGTCAGAACGCAGCACGTTTCCGAACAGTGCAAAGAGTGGAAGAGGCACTGGACCAAGCGGATGTTATCATGCTACTCCGGCAGCAGATGGAGAGACAGCAGGCCGGACTCCTGCCCAGCATCAGGGAGTACATTCATTTGTACCAGCTTACGCTGGAACGCCTTTGCCTGGCCCGTCCTGACGCTATGGTAATGCATCCGGGACCTGTGAATGAAGGAGTGGAAATAGCCTCCAATCTTTCCCACTGTGCCAGCTCTGTGATCGAGGAGCAGGTGTCCAATGGAGTAGCCATACGTATGGCTCTGCTCTACCTGCTTCTGGCAGGCGGGAAGAAAGATTAGGTTGTTTTAATGGTTGATAATTTCGATTACATCGTACTTAAAGGGGGGCGGCTCTTCGATCCCTCTCAGAACCTGGACAGGATAGGCGATATCGTTCTCGGACAGGGGAAGATTCTGTGGTGGGGTGAACGGGGAGCAATTCCGCGGGACATCACGGAGAAGGCACCCAAAGTCCAGATAATTGACGTCACCGGTCTCACCCTCACCCCGGGTTTTATCGACCTTCACTGCCATCTGCGCGAACCGGGTTTCGAGGAGAAGGAGACGATAGCTTCCGGGTCCAGGGCTGCTGCCAGGGGTGGTTTCACCACCATCTGCTGCATGCCTAATACGAACCCGCCTCTTGATTCGGCCGCGGCGGTGGAATACGTTTATAGAAGAGCGGCAGAAGCGACCCTGATAAGAGTCCTCCCGATAGGTTGCATCACCAGAGGCAGGAAAGGGGAACAGCTGGCGGAAATGGCTGAGCTCTACGAAGCCGGCGTTGTGGGCTACAGCGATGACGGCAATCCTGTGATGAACTCGTCTCTCATGCTTCATGCCCTCGAGTACAGCACATCGTTCGGCCTGCCTGTGGTTGACCATTGCGAGGACTTGAGCCTTTCCGCAGGGGGAGCCATGAACGAGGGAGCCGTGGCCAATATGCTCGGTCTGAAAGGGATTCCGCAGGCGGCTGAAGAGGTCATTGTGGCCCGGGACATAGTTCTCGCCCGGAGCGTCAAAGCGAGGCTTCACCTGGCCCATGTCAGCACGGCCGGCTCGCTGGAGATAATCAAGAGGGCCCGGGAATCGGGCGCGAATATTACCTGCGAAGTGACGCCTCACCATCTCTGTCTCACCGAGGAGACGGTTAAGGGCTACAATGCCAACGCCAAGGTGAATCCGCCTCTGAGGACCAGCGAAGACGTGAGGGCCTTGAGCGAAGGGCTGAATGCGGGCATCATAGATGCCATAGCGACAGACCACGCTCCACATACCCTGGAGGATAAGCTCTGTGAGTTCGACAGCGCGGCCTCCGGTATAAGCGGGCTGGAAACTGCATTTGCCTGTCTCCTTTCTCTCTCGAAAGGCTTGAGCTTTCAAACGATAATATCGGCATTGACCTCCAGGCCGGCTGAAATTCTCCGGCCTCGAAACGGGAAGTCTCCACTGTCCGCGAGAATTCCACCCCATCTTGGGACTTTGAGAATAGGGGCGCCCGCGGATGTCATCGCGCTGGACACCGAGAAGAGCTGGAAGGTGGACCCGGCAGAGTTTCTTTCCAAAGGCCGGAACACGCCGCTCGCGGGCATGACCCTGAAGGGCAAGGTTGTGGCTACGTTCGCGGGTGGAAAGATAGCGTATATGGATACAGGCGAAAAATCCAAGACCAAATAGCAGAGATAAGAATGAAGAGTTTTTTGCTTCTGGAAGATAACTCCCTGTTCGAGGGAGAGGCGTTTGGGGGCCCCGCCACGGCATATGGGGAAGTGGTCTTTAATACCAGCATGACCGGCTACCAGGAAATGCTGACCGACCCGTCCTATGCCGGCCAGATAGTGGTTCCGACTTATCCCATCATAGGCAACTACGGCATAAACGATGGGGACATAGAATCGAGAAGGATACAGGTGCGCGGCTTTGTGGTTAGAGAGCATTGCGAAATGCCGAGCCACTGGCAAAGCCAGAAAACTCTGACCCAGTATCTCGCAGGCAATTCAATCCCAGGTCTTTCCGGAGTCGATACCCGTTCCCTGACACGCAAATTGAGAAGGGCGGGGGTAATGATGGGAGTCCTGACATCAGAGATGCTGGTTGAGGAGGCAAGGGACTACCTTAAGGCCCAGCCGTCGTATGGGAATGTGGACTTTGTTCCACAGGTGAGCGTTCTGGAAACCTATCAGTGGGACAACGGCAGACCGGCCGATAACGAAGGACCTCATATTGTGGTTGTGGATCTGGGGGTGAAGTACAATATCCTGCGGCTCTTGAAGGCAGCAGGGTGCAATGTCACGGTAGTGCCCTGTCATGCCTCGGCTGACGATATCCTGAAATTGAGGCCAGACGGCGTCGTTATTTCGCCGGGGCCAGGGGACCCGGCCCTGCTGGACTATACGCTGAAATCCATAGAAGGATATGTGTATTCTATGCCTGTTATGGGGATATGCCTGGGTCATCAGCTAATCGGCAGGGTCTTTGGAGGGAAGACGTTTAAGTTGAAATTCGGGCATCGTGGAGCCAATCACCCGGTAAAGGACCTGGACAAAGGCACCGTTTACATAACCTCGCAGAACCACGGCTACGCTGTTGATGCCGATTCTATTAAGGAAGGGCTTATCGTAAACCGCATAAACATAAATGACAACACGGTAGAAGGGTTCAGGCACAGGGATTTGCCCATATTCACCATCCAGTACCACAGCGAAGCTTCACCGGGTCCCCGCGACAACGAATACCTCTTCGCGGAGTTTCTGTCCATGGTGAAAAAAGCGAAGAGATGAGATAGAGACCGGGACAGAGACAGACATAGAAAGAAGGAGGGAGAACAACATGGAAACGAATTTGCTAAAGTCCACTCCGGTTTTTAAGGGAATAGATGAGGTTTATATCAAGAAGCTTGCGAATCTCGGGCAGGAGGCTGTGCACGCCAAGGGCCACATCATTTTTCGGGAAGGGGAGGAGGCCAAAGCCCTCTACATATTGAGAGACGGGCAGGTTTCGCTCGAGATGAGAGTCGACATGGGACAGGGGCAGGGTGTACATCAGGCCACGGTTGACACGGCGAAGAAAGGGGCAGCCTTCGGGTGGTCTGCGCTTGTCGAGCCCCACAAATACACGCTGACGGCCACGTGTCTGGAGCCTGTCTCACTCATTGTCTTTGAAGCCGACAAATTGAGAAACCTGCTGGAGTCGGACCCTAATCTCGGGTACCAGGTAATGAAGAGGATGGCCGGGCTCGTAGCGTCGCGGTTGGAGCACACCAGGAGCCTGCTCCTGAGTGAACGGGGACTGTCCAACGTACCGAGCTGGAGATACTAGCTTAAGTTAAAAGTCAAAAGTTAAAGGTCAAAGGTTAAAACTCATTGAAAAACCAGAAATACATGAATGGATAAAGTAAATAAAGTGCTGGTAATAGGCTCGGGGCCTATTGTTATCGGCCAGGCGGCTGAATTCGATTACGCCGGCACGCAAGCCTGCAAGGCGCTCCGCGAAGAGGGAGTCATCTCCGTTCTGGTCAACTCCAATCCGGCTACCATTATGACTGACGAAGGGATAGCTGACATAGTCTATATCGAGCCACTGTCAACAAATGTGCTGGAGAGAATCATCGAAAGGGAAAGGCCCGACGGCCTTTTGCCAACGCTGGGAGGGCAGACGGGACTCAACCTGGCGGTACAGCTTGCCGAAGAGGGAATACTCGAGAAGTACGGGGTTCGAATGCTGGGCACGCCGCTGGAGTCCATCCGCAACGCAGAGGAAAGGTCTCTGTTCAAGAAGCTTCTCCTCAGCATCGGCGAGCCGGTCCCGGAGAGTGCTACCGTCCGCTCCATTGCCGAGGCCTTAAAGCTGATAGAGACTATTGGCCTACCCTTGATTGTCCGGCCTTCTTATACACTGGGAGGAACCGGTGGTGGAATCGCCGCCACCAGAGAGGACCTGGAAAGGATAGTGGCTGGTGGCCTGTCTTCCAGCATGAAGGGGGAAGTCCTCGTTGAGAAGAGCCTGATAGGGTGGAAAGAGATCGAGTACGAGGTTATGCGTGATGCGTCGAATACATGCATAACCATATGCAACATGGAAAACATCGACCCCATGGGCGTGCACACAGGAGACAGCATCGTGGTGGCGCCCAGCCAGACTCTCAACGACAAAGAGTATCAAATGCTGCGCACCGCAAGCCTGAAGATCATCCGGGCACTGGGCATAGAAGGCGGATGCAACGTACAGTTTGCCCTGGCGCCCGGCACTGTAGTAGCAGAGAAGCTGGCCCCAAAGTGCCATGCGGGAGGCGCGGACCCCTACTATGTTATCGAGGTTAATCCGAGAGTGAGCAGGAGTTCAGCCCTGGCCAGCAAGGCGACAGGATATCCGATAGCCAGGACGGCGGCCAAGATTGCCGTGGGCAAGCGTCTCGACCAGATAGTTAACAAGGTAACCGGAAAGACCACAGCCGCTTTCGAGCCTGCCCTGGACTACTGCGTGGTGAAGATACCCAGGTGGCCGTTCGACAAGTTCCACTCCGGCGAGAGAACGCTGGGGACACAGATGAAGGCCACTGGTGAGGTTATGGCCATCGACCGCAGCTTTGAGGCCGCCTTCCAGAAGGCCGTCCGCGCGCTGGAAATGGGTAAGAGGAGCCTCCTCTGGGAAGACCGGCAGTGGGGAGAGGATACGGATAGCTACCCTTTTCACCCTCATGATCAGCGCCTCTGGACGGTGATGGCTGCCCTGCGGAGAGGAAAATCGCCTCACGAAATCTCGCAGGCGACCGGAATCGACCCGTGGTTTACATACAAGTTTCATCATATTGTGGAAATGGAACGCCGCTTGCTCAAGGAGAGCCTCACGCCAAAGCTCATGAGGGAAGCGAAGAGGCTTGGCTTTTCGGATGAAGAGATCGCAACCCTGGCGGACAAACTTCCCGACCAGGTAAGGCAACTGAGGCAGCAGTGGGGAATAGTCCCCGTATACAAAATGGTGGATACGTGCGCAGCCGAGTTCGAGGCGGTCACCCCGTATTTTTACAGCACCTATGAAATTGAGAATGAAGCTATGGACATTCACGAGGACAAGGCCCTTGTAATAGGAAGCGGGCCCATACGCATCGGGCAGGGGATCGAGTTCGACTATTGCAGCGTCCATTCAGCCTGGGCCTTGAAAGAGTCAGGCAGGAAGAGCATCATGGTGAATTCCAATCCCGAGACCGTATCAACGGATTTCGATACTTCAGACCGCCTCTATTTCGAGCCTCTGGACGAGGAGAGCATCAGAGATATCCTGGAAAACGAAACCTGCGTTAATGTTGGCGATGTTATTAAAAAATTGGATACTCAAGGAGTGGCATCAAAGAAGCCGCCACCGTCCATCGTCCAGTTCGGAGGGCAGACAGCCATCAACCTGGCCGAACCCCTTTCGAGAAATGGAATGCCTCTTCTGGGGTCCAGCGCGGAAGCCATAGATCTTGCCGAGGACAGGCGCCGCTTTGAAGACCTTCTAAACCATCTGGGAATACCTCAGCCGCCGGGCGCCGGTATCCAGTCTGTAGAGGAAGCTCTCAAGGTGGCACAGCTAATCGGATATCCGGTACTGGTGCGCCCGAGCTACGTACTCGGTGGCAGAGCCATGGAAATCGTTCATGACCCCGGGGAACTAATTCGCTACATGAAATTCGCACTTGACGTAGGTACCGGCCATTCTATCCTCATTGACAAGTATCTTGAAGGCAAGGAAGTCGAGATGGACGCCGTCTGCGACGGCGAAAACGTCTTCATCCCGGGCATCATGGAGCACATTGAAAGGGCCGGAGTACACAGCGGCGACTCAATGGCGGTCTATCCCGGACTTGGACTCACGGAGCAGGAGGTCAACACACTTGTTGACTACACAGTCCGGCTGGGCCGGGCTTTAAAAATCAAGGGACTGATGAATGCCCAGTTTGTGATCATACGTCCTCCGGAGTTCAAGGAGAAGGGTTCGGCGATTTACGTATTGGAGGTTAACCCAAGGGCCAGCCGGACGGTCCCTTTCATATCCAAAGTCACAGGCGTTCCCATGGTAAGGGTAGCCATAAAGGTCCTCCTGGGCTCCACATTGAAGGAACAGGGGTATGAAAGCGGACTGGGAAAGAGACGCAAACTCGTTGCCATCAAGGCTCCGGTCTTCTCGATGGCAAAACTGACCGGAGTGGACACCTATCTGGGCCCCGAGATGAAGTCCACCGGCGAGGTCATGGGTATAGATTACTCATTCGACGCGGCCCTGGCAAAAGCGTTGATAGCCTCCGGAATGGAGCTTCCTTCAAACGGGTCCATCTTGTTGAGCGTGGCGGACAGGGATAAGCCCGAGGCCCTCCCAATAATAAGGAAATTGCATGCCAGCAAGTATCAGCTTTATGCTACTGAGGGCACAGCAGATATGCTCGAAGCTGTGAACATACCGGTGACCATGATTACAAAGAAGCTGGGAGGGGGGCATCCCAATGTCCTGGATGTGATACGGGCCGGAACTGTGAAGGCTGTACTTAATACAGTGAGCGGCGGACGCACTCCCCTCATGGACGGGTTTCAGATAAGAAGGGCGGCCGTGGAAAGAAATGTTCCGTGTTTCACGTCGCTGGATACCATGCGCTCGGCCGTCGATGCTCTTCTCAACAGCCATTCAGCCTACTCAGTGCTACCCCTGGGGGAATACCTCGTCAGGAAACAGTAGTGATAGACGAGAAGGCGAGAGTTCTGAGCAACCGGCAGCTCATGCCTGGCACCTATCTGCTGGAACTTGAAGCGCCTGAAAGCGCGCGCCAGGCACAACCGGGACAGTTCGCGATGGTACAGGTTGCCTCACAAGGAGGATGCATGCTGAGGCGTCCTCTGAGCATACACCAGGCGAAAGGGAAGTCCCTTTCCTTTCTATACTCGGTTTCCGGAAAAGGCACGCAGCTTCTTTCTCAATGCCCGGAAGGTCAGTCACTTAGCATCCTGGCTCCGCTCGGCAATGGCTTCCGGTTGCCTGAGATACGGACTGAAATCCTTCTGGTAGCCGGCGGCATAGGGATAGCGCCGCTGTTCTTTCTGGCAGAGAAGGCTGTATCCAGAGGTATCCGGCCAAAGCTGCTGCTCGGGGCAAGGTCGGAGGAATGCCTTTACCCCGGCGCTTACATTCCGTCCGGTACCGAGTTTGTCTGCGCTACGGAGGACGGCAGCGCGGGCTTCACAGGTAGAATTACTGGCCTTTTCCTGTCTCAACTTCAGGGCATAGGTCATGTTTACGCCTGTGGGCCGCTGGATATGTACAGGGCCATGAACGACCTGCTCCTCTCCTGGCAGAAGTCGCATGACCATGAGAAACGCGATGTCCAGGTCTCGCTGGAGGCCAGGATGGCCTGTGGAGTCGGGGCGTGTTACGGCTGTGTCATCAGGACAAAGAATGGAACAAAAAAAGTCTGCTCAGATGGGCCCGTGTTCAACATCGATGAGATACTCTGGCAAGAGGCGGTGATCTGAAAGGGTAGTCACCCGCAAGATAGCTGCAGACGGCAAGGTACAGGGAAATCGTGCTGCAGTTCCTGGGAGAATGACGGTAGCTATAGACCGCTGCCGGGCTTCACCAGCGGTATGCTTTTTTGACACAGGGGGCAGTTCTCAGGCTTGTAAGTGGGCAATGGAATTTTCTGGCAGCTAAAAAAGGGTATGTCCTCATCCTGCCCGTCAGTATCCGGCCTTCTATCGAACAGCACTCCTATGCCTGCCACCTTTCCCTGGTAGTTCCTTATCAGAGTAACCATGTCCTCGAGGGAGCCGCCCGTGGTGACAATGTCGTCGACTATCAGTACCCTCGTTCCCGGCTCGATCCTGAACCCGCGACGGAAAGACCTCTTCCCGTTTTCCCTCTCGGCGAAGATGCATTTCACGTTTAGCTGCGCCGCTACTTCGTAAGCCAGTATCACGCCTCCGAGAGCAGGGCCGGCAACGAGCTGTATCTCCCTGTCCTTGAAGGCATCCGCAATCTGGCGGCAAAGGAATCGGGCATGCCGTGGATACTGCAATATATTGAATTTCTCCAGGTATTTCGAGGAATGTAGCCCGGAAGTGAGAAGAAAGTGTCCCTCTCTCAGGGTCCCGGTTTCCTTCAGGATGCGGCTGATCTTATCCGACATATTGTGATCACTTTCCCTTGATATGCGATGAGTCAAACCCTTGCTGCGTGTACTGAGATCAGGGCGCAGCGGTTACTTCGGGAACGAAATTAGGCGCCAGCCCCCATTTCCTGGGGGGCCATAGAGAGACCCAGGCCTTGCCCACGATGTTCTTGTAAGGAACAACTCCCCACAGATGGGAATCGCTGCTGCGGTTGCGGTTGTCTCCCAGGACAAAGTAGTGGCCCGGCGGTACCTCAGTTGGACCGAATTCATAATTCGGATTCTCCATGATATACGGTTCCTGCAATTCGATGCCGTTTACAATAACCTTTCCCCGCGATATCTGAACCTTGTCGCCGGGAACACCTATGATCCTCTTAATGAAATCTCTGTTCTGAGACAGCGGAGGCTTAAAGACTATTATTTCTCCGCGTTGTGGAGCATGGAAAAGGTAGGACCTTCCCGCTTCAACTTTGAAGAATGGCAATATCCTGGCTACTCCCCTGTCTGGAACGTTCGTGTAAACGGCCTTGTTGACGAGTATGTATTGACCGTCAAGTAAGCTAGGTGTCATACTCTCGCCGTCCACTCTGAAATTCCGTACCGTTACCTGAATCAAAAAAAACGCAATCAGCGCTATTATTAATGTTTCAAGTACTTCTTTAATTAAACTTTTCACTCGGTCTTCGCTTTTCTAAAAATTTGTCAATCATCCCTGGAACGGGCAAGCTCATCCGGCTATCCAGTTCATCAAATAGATTATAGAATAATTGTAAGATTAAATCTATTTTTAGCGATAAAAGTCATTTCGTCGCAATAGCTCAGACCGTATTCTAGCATATAGGCAGTAGGTATGGGAGAAACTAAAGAATGAAATTCCTTGTTCTGCAGCATATTGACTGTGAAGGCCCCGGGGAAATCGGGCCTTTCATGGAGTCTGCCGGGGTTTCCTATGATGTCGTCAGGCTAAATCGTGGAGAACAGATTCCCGACCTGGGCCTATACCGGGCGATGCTGGTCATGGGAGGGCCCATGAATGTCTACCAGGAGGACAAGTATCCCTTCCTGCGCGACGAGGACAGGTTGATAAAGGAAGCCGTCAGTGCAGATATGCCGTATCTGGGTATATGCCTGGGAGCTCAGCTGCTGGCCAAAGCGCTGGGATCGAAAGTACGACCGAATCACACCAAAGAGCTGGGATTTATGAGCGTATATCTTACCGATGAGGCCAGAGGAGACAGGCTATTTCTGGGTATCAACAAGAACCTCCCCGTTTTTCAATGGCACGGTGATACGTTCGAAATCCCTCAAGGAGCGACAAAGCTGGCTGCATCATTCACCTGCCAGAACCAGGCTTTCCATTACGCAAACCTTTATGCCATACAGTTCCACCTGGAGGTAACCGCCTCTATGGTCAGAGATTGGGCAAGAGAGTACAAGGAAGAAGTGGATAGCATAGGGATGAAAGCCCTTACGGCAGTCCTGCCCCCGGACCTGGATTGGCAAACCGCTAACCTCAAGGTAACGGCCAGGATTATTTTCAACAATTTCCTGGACATTGTAAAGAATAAGAAGTAGGAGCTTACGATGGGCGGAAAAGTCATAGAGCTGGATGTCAGACCTCTGATGCCCTGGGACAGGCATGAGAAGATTTTCAAGGTCTTTGATGAGATGGAGCCAGGCGAGACGCTGCTGCTAATCAACGACCATGACCCGCGGCCTCTCCATTACCAGATGATGCATGAGAAAGAAGGGCAGTTCGAATGGAAATCGGAGGAAAAGGGCCCGAAACACTGGGTAGCCACCATTAAGAAGGTCAAAAAAGCCGCATGAGGATACTGCGCCTTCTGAGCGAAGGGCACGATTTCGCCCTGGGAAAGCTTTCCGAGCTTGAATCGGTAGCCTGCGAGCTGAGGGCGGGCAAGAAATGTCCGGATACGCTCGATAGGCTGGATAAGGCGATCGGCTTTTTCCATAAGGAGGTTAAGGAGCATTTCAAGCAGGAAGAGATGGTACTATTCCCGGTCATGGAGAAGATCATCGGCAGGGCCGGCTTCATTCACGCCATGCTGGAAGAGCACCGGTCTTTCTGGCGCGCCATCGAAACCCTTGAGGAACGTCTTGAAGACGTGAAGGGCGACGCGAGGACCCCTGAGCTACGCTCTCTGGAACAGGTGGTAACCCACATCATTGCCTTCCTCAGGAGCCACATTACCAAGGAGGAGAAGTCCTTCTTCCCGCTCGCGGAACAGTCGCTGGACCCTTTGTCGGTGCAGGAGACCGAGAGACTGCTGGAGCAACTCCATCACGATTCCACCGTGAAATCCCTTCAATAAACAACTTTTTTCCGTCTCGGCAGTTCTATAATTATAGAGAGGCCAATGACGGACGATAAAGCGCTCATCGAGAAGAGCAAGGCGGGGGACCTGGAAAGCTTTAACAGGCTCGTTTTGCTTTACCAGAAGGAAGTGTACAGCTTCTGCCTGCGCCTGACAGGCAATGTTCAGATTGCTGAGGACATGGCACAGGAGACCTTTATCTCTGCCTGGAAGAGCATCAGAGGCCTAAAAGGAGAGAATCTCAAATACTGGCTCCTCAGGATAGCCCGCAATGCCTGCTACGACTACTTTCGGTCTGCCAAACGAAAACCCGCCGTCTCTCTGGAGGCCAATCCCGCAATCAATCCCCTGGCGCACGGCAACCCGGAACAGGAGCTCCTGAAGAACGAACTGGGAGAAGACTTAAGCCGGGGTATGGCAGAGCTGTCTTCCGAGATAAGAGAGGTGGTAGTCCTGTCGGATATGCTTGGCTACAGCTATCAGGAGATAAGCGAAATCCTGAAGTGTCCCCTCGGTACCGTCCGTTCCCGCCTCAGCCGCGGGCGCGGCCAGCTAAGAGACTATCTTTTGAAGAGGGGAACTATTTACATACCGGGCTCGTCTGTATAGATAGAAGGAACAGAAGATGTTTGTATTTGGGGATAAACATAAGAGAATAAGGGCCCTTCTATCGCCCTATCTCGATAACGAACTGAAGGAGGGCGAGATGGACCTGGTAGACAGGCACCTCGCTGCCTGCGAGCCCTGCCGGCGGGAGATGGAAGGCCTGCGAGCTACCATCGCCCTGCTCAAAGGGACGCCTGTGGCCAGCCCCAGCCGCAGTTTCCTGGTTCAGGCTGAAAAGAAACCGCGGCCTCGCCCGGCTCCTCCCCTCTGGCAGCCTGTGCCGGTCCCGGTCATAATCTCGCTTCTTCTCACGCTAGCCCTTTTCATGGGAGACATACTCAATGCTCTGCCGTACTCCTCGGAAAGAACGGCACCCCTCGCGCCTCCTTCTCTAACCAGTCCGATGATTGTATCAGAAGGAAGTCCGGACGCGGCAGCCGTGGTTGCCCCATCCCCCACCGCGGAATCACCCGCGCCTCCGAAAGCTGCGGCCCCTACAGGTGAAGCTCCCCGTGCGAAAGCTCTGACGGAGCAAAAGGCGCCTGCCGCCGCTAACGCGGGCGGCGCTGTTTCACCTCCGGCGCCTCTGCGGGGGGCCCCTTCGACTACGGAAGCCGGAGGTGGCGCTGTACAAGCACCGCAGACCTCTGAGAGGCCCGTTCCTCAGCCCGCACCTTTACCTCAGTTGGCCCCTTCTCCGGCGCCCTCCGCCCTGGCCGCACCTCTTCCAACAATCCCGTTACCTCAACCCACAGCGCTTCCATCACCTCCCTCTCAAACCCCCGTGCCCGAGTTGAAGATCGGTAAACCCCTGGCAGAGGGAGTCCCGTCTGCCCCAGGCGAACAGGCCCCTGGAGGTGATCTCCCGGCAGCGGGCCCGGCGGGGAACTTTTTCGTGATGCCGTGGCGTCTTATTGAAGTGGGACTGCTGATTTTATCGACAGTGGTTATTGCTGTTACGATACTGATCAGGAAAAGACGTCGGAAAGAAATCAATAGCTTCTGAAAGGAGTAGATATGAACAAGATATTGTTGTTTCTGTTGGCCCTGTCCCTTGCCGCTCTCGCCTGCGCGCCGGGACCACAGGTCGTTCCAGCAGGCCCGGCCACACCTGCGCCGCAAGATCAGGGGACGCCTCCGGTGGTAACGCCCGTTCCGCAGCCTACCCCGACATCAACCGGCGCGCCAACGACAGCGCCGAAAGGAGAACCGACCGTGACTCTGCGTGCTGAGGCTCTCGCCAATGCTAAGTCCGCTCTGGAGCAGGATTCCACGTTCCGCTTTGACGGCATAAAGGAAAGCGTCGCCCTGGTGGGCGAAAAATCCCTCGAAGGAGGACAGGCATTGGAGTTCGTGTACACATTTGATAGCCGTTACCCGGGCTACGGAGACAGGGCGGGCAGGATACTGGCAGCGGTTATAACACCGCACAAGGTCCGCATCGTCGTTAGAGGAGGAGCTATTGCCGAGGCAGTCATGGACGAGAAATGGGACATGCTTAAACAGAAGATGATAGAGAAGAAGGCAAATTGACATAAGGATGAAAGCAAAATGAAGAAACTATTGTTGATCTTCTTGATTCCAATTTTGGCTCTGGCCATTTTTGGATGCGTAACCAAGAACCAGGAGGTTGCCCGCTATCCCGACGTGTTGAATGCGGATGCGGGTCAAGCAGGAATGCCTTTCAGTACTGGCAAAAGTCAGCTCGGTGTATGGGTTTCGGGAGAGGGTAAGGCTACGGCCGCTCCAGACATACTGTTTCTGACTCTCGGGGTGGAGGCTCAGGCAAAGTCCGTCGGAGAGGCCCAATCGACATCCCGGGAGGCCATGAGCCGGGTCCGCCAGGCCATTTCCGCTAATGGGATAGAAAACAAGGATATTCAGACCGTCTCCTACAACATACAGCCGGTTTACCAGTATAACCAGAGGGAGAATAAACAGGAGCTGATCGGGTACCGCGTGAGCGACAGAATATCCGTAAAGGTAAGGAATATCCAGATAGCCGGTAAAGTTATCGACGCCGCCGCGGAGGCGGGAGGCAATGCCATCAGAATAGACAGCATCAGTTTCGGCATTGACGACCCGGCTCCCCTGAGGAACCAAGCCAGAGAAAAAGCTGTCAAAGACGCTATGGCAAAGGCCAAGCAGATGGCGGAACTTGCAGGCGTGAAGCTGGGCAAGGCGCTCTACATAACTGAGAGCGGGTTTGTTTCACAGCCGCCAAGGCCGTTTCCGGTTCCCATGGCGCTGAAGGCTGAAGGCGCGGCTGTTTCCACAGATATTAGCCCTGGTGAGTCAGAAATCCAGGTCCAGGTGCAGATAGCTTTCGCTATCGAGTAAGAGAGATAGAAGGAAAAAAAGACAGGGGCGCTAGATGCGGCGCTCCTGTCTGGCTCCACTAGTGCGGGCGATTCCTCAGACCCTGAACCATATCCCTCCCCAGTTTACGGGCTTGCTCAAGAAGTTCGGCATCGGTTATCGCATCTCCCACATTCCGTGCGCATCCATGGACCGACAACATGTCCGAAGGGGCCAGATTTGTCGCTCTGGCAAGGAAATCCTTCAGCATGACAGCCACAGTGTTGGCGCCGTTCCTCGCTGCGATACTGATCACTCCCGCCTGAGATGCACTGGACTTGACCTGGCGCCGGTAAGGGTGGCGAAAGCGGTCTATGAACATCTTCATTTGCGCGGAAACATTGATGAAATAGACGGGGCTGGCCAGGATAACTCCACCGGCGTTGAGGAATTCCGGCATTATCTTCGTGATGTCGTCATGCATATGACAGGAAGCTATTGTCTGGCAGTCGTCATGTCCCATGCAGGGATGGATCCTTCTCTGACCGAGCAAAATCTTCTCCGTTTCAATGCCCGCGGCGGAGATAACTTCCAGGGCCTGGTCGACGAGAACACTGGTGTTGCCCGTTGGCCTGGGGCTGCCGACAATAGCTACTACTTTCATTTCCTTCTCCTTAGATTAGTCAGCAGAATTCTAACTGACGCCTACGGGACTAGTCAAAAAGCCCATATTTTTCAGGCGTTTTTTGCTGATCGTCTCATAATAGTGTGATGTTCCCAAAGCTTAGTCAGCTTGCTGAGTAACCATACCGACGAAAATCGGTATCCAGCTAATAGTACGTCTTGCCTGGATGTCGGCGAAAGCCGGATTTGAGACCGTTAGTAACTGGAAATGTTTAACTTGTTATCCATGCCCCGGACAAACCGGAACCAAAAGTTTTTTGACGCTAATGCATTCGCATCTATTGCAGGCTTGATCATCAACCATTCCGTTGACGGATTTCCGCAATAGCTTCAGCAATATCATTTTCTACCTCTTCAAAAGGCATTTCTTTATTTCTCTCAGCCACGCTTTCCAACCGGTTAATAGCACTTTCGCTGGCTGCCTATTACCTATTTTATTTCTTCCATCATATTCCTCGTTCTGTTTATATTGCAGGTGATTGTTGTATACTGCTGTTTCTAACAGGGCATAATTTTAAGATGCTCATCCCCAAAACATGATCATCTTAATCATTTTGTATCTGATTTTCGCCTCCGTGATGAGCATCTTAATCGGACGGATGAGCACCTTAATCATGTTGCATTTCCCGATTCAATTGAGACCGTTTTATGAGACCATTTACTCGGGGACTAATAAGTCAATAGGTTTTGGAGCAAAATTCCTCTAAAAAAGTTCTCATCATATGGGAGCTTCCCGCGAAACGCTGAACTTTTAGAATTGACTGCATAATATTTATCCGGTTTCTTCATTTTTCCTCGGTTGTAGACCGTGACTCTGGTTAGGACGGCCTCCGGAGCAGTGAAAAAG